>Ga0224530_1000402_pt1 | contig 29480 bp, 40 predicted proteins | sample CBST75metaG_FD_179873 | JGI IMG/M metagenome (GOLD analysis project Ga0224530, IMG submission 179873) | Peat soil microbial communities from Stordalen Mire, Sweden - C.B.S.T75 | ecosystem: Environmental > Terrestrial > Soil > Wetlands > Peat | place: Sweden: Norrbotten County, Stordalen Mire...
CCCATGTGCCCGCCCATCGTGCCCCGAGCCACACGCATGTGATCCCTGCGACGGCCGGCCAGCCCGCCCGTCGCGTGGTCATGCCCCAGACAGGGCCTCGCCCGGTCTACAAGGCGCCGCCCGTGGTTCCCACCGTGCATGCAGCGGCCACCGGAAACCTTGCCGGCGGCATTCAGCGCGGCAAGCCAATCTTCGACCGCCGCCCCTCCAGCGGTCCCGGCAGCTATGTACAACGCACCCCCGGAGGCGCGCCAGGACAGTATCCCGGCGGCACCGGACCGCGTCCCAAGCATCCGACCCGCACGGGGACCGGCGCCTACGCTGGTCCCGGCGCTCCCGGAGCGCGTCCTGGATTCGGTGCACGGCCTGGCTTTGGACCACCTCGTCCCGGCGGGCCGCCTCGTCCGGGTGGCGCAGCGCCCACCGGCGAAGCGCCACGCCCGCAGCGTGCCCCTGCACGCGGCCGCGGTGGACGTGCCCAGTATCCCAAGACGAAGGAAGGCCCAATGAAGGGCTTTGTGCCACCGCCACGTTATGGCGGGGTACATTACGGCACTGAGCCGCTCCCCATCACCCGCGAAATTACCGTCACGGAAGGCATCAGCGTCAAGGACCTCGCCGAGAAACTCGACGTGCGCGCCAAGGACCTGATCGCCACCCTTCTGATGAGCGGCGTCATGGTCACGGTCAACCAGTCCCTCGACGCCGAGATGGTCAAGGATGTCGCCGCCAAGTTTGGCGCCGCCGCCACCGTCATCAGCTACGAAGAAGAGATTGCCAACGAGGCCATCGAAGAAGTCCTCGAAGCCGACAACACCGGCGAGCTTGAGGTTCCCCGTTCTCCCGTGGTCACCGTCATGGGCCACGTCGATCACGGCAAGACCTCGCTGCTCGACGCTATCCGGTCCACCCACGTGGCCGAAGGCGAAGCCGGCGGCATCACCCAGCACATCGGCGCCTACAAGGTGAAGTTTGCCAAGGAAGGCTCTCCGGCTTCCGGCCGCGAGATCGTCTTCCTGGATACCCCGGGCCATGAAGCCTTTACCCGCATGCGTGCACGCGGCGCCAAGGTGACGGACATTGTCGTCATCGTGGTCGCGGCCGACGACGGCATCATGCCTCAGACCCTTGAGGCCATCGATCACGCCAAGGCTGCCGAAGTGCCCGTCATCGTGGCCATCAACAAGATCGACAAGCCCGATGCCAACCCCGACCGCGTCAAGAAGCAGATGGCCGATCGCGGCCTCATTCCCGAAGAGTGGGCAGCCGGTTCCGAAGGCACCGTCTTTGTCGAGGTCTCCGCCAAAAAGCGGCTCAACCTCGACCTCCTGCTGGAAATGATCTGCCTGGTCTCCGACATCCGCGCCCCCAAGGCCACTCCTGGCCGCAAGGCGGTGGGCACGGTGCTCGAAGCCAAGCTCGATCGCGGCCGTGGCGCTGTGGCCACCGTCCTGGTTCAGGACGGCACCTTGCACCTCAACGACAGCTACATCGTCGGCAACACCTTCGGCAAGGTCCGCGCCATGTTCGACGATCGCGGACGCGCCATTGAAGAAGCCGGCCCCTCCACCCCTGTCGAAGTCCTCGGCTTGGAAAGCATGCCGGATTCCGGCGATACCTTCCTCGTCGTAGCCGACCGCGACAAGGCCAAGGGCATTGCCCAGTACCGCAAGATGAAGGAACGCGACTCCCAGCTCGCCAAGAGCGCCCGCGTCTCCCTCGAAGGCCTTGCGGAACAGATCCGCACTGCCGGGACCAAGGAGCTGGCCCTCATCATCAAGGGCGATGTCACCGGCTCGGTCGAAGTGCTGGCCGATTCGCTGGTCCGCATGTCCACCGAGAAGGTGCGCATCAAGGTCATCCACTCTGGCGTCGGTTCCATCACGGAAAGCGACGTCCTGCTGGCCACGGCCTCCAACACCATCATCATCGGCTTCAACGTCCGTCCCGAGCGCAAGGCCGCGGAACTGGCGCAGCACGAAAACGTGGAAATCCGCCTGCACTCCATCATCTACGAGTTGCAGGATGAACTCCGCTTGGCCATGATGGGCCTCCTCGATCCAACCTTCAAGGAGAACTATCTCGGGCGTGCCGAAGTCATCAACGTCTTCAAAATCCCGAAAATCGGCACCATTGCCGGTTGCAGGGTTCAGGACGGCACCATCCGCCGCGACTCCGAAGTCAAGGTCATGCGCGGCGAAGAGCAGGTGTTCAAGGGCAAGATCGGCTCCCTCAAGCGCTTCAAGGACGATGCCCGCGAAGTCACCAACGGCATGGAGTGCGGCATCGGCCTGGGAGGCTTCAGCGATCTGAAGGAAGGCGACCTTATCGAAGCCTTCACCACAGAGAAACTGGCCGCCGACCTGGGCGCCCTGACCAACACCACCAAGGCCTAACCCGCCTCAACCGCAACGTAGTAAAACGGCCCGCTTCTCAGCTTGAGAAGCGGGCCGTTTTGTTTTGGTTTTTCGCACGCTCTCAGGCCGTCTTTCCCTCCACGAAACCCCTACCTCATAGCCTTGTTCTCAGTGCGCGCTTTCGCTCCTTCCCGCACGGCAGGGCGGGCTTGGCCGTACGACCGCGCGGCCTGCAGAGGACGCAACAACCTCGCTCGCCGCAGGAAGGAAAATGGCCTACTTCCTCACCTGGCAGATAAAGTTACATTCCACCCTACATGCATGTCGTTGAAACAGATGGGTTAATAAATATTTCTTGACAGCCATATACGATTAAGGTCAAAATTATGACGGTTACTATTAACGCCAAGGAGGTTCAATATGCGCCGTATCCTCGCAGCAAGCCTGTTGCTTTCCCCGATGATCCTTCCCGCAGCGGCACTCGCCAGCACGCCGGCGGCTGACGCCTCTGCCTCAACCCTGGCCCGGCCGGTTAGTACCGGCGTTACCAGCCCCTATCTCCTGCACACCACCAACGTCCACCTCCCCACCGATTTCGCGTATGCCCTTCCCTCGTCCGCGGAGGTTGTCCTGTCCCTCACGGTCGACGAACAAGGCAAGGCTGAGAACATCCAGGTCGTCAAGTCCGTCAACCCCATTCTGGACGAACGCGTGGTCGAAGCGGTGCAGCAGTTCCGCTGGAAGCCCGCCACGCTCGACAAACAGCCCACCCCCCTCGACCTGACGTTGAATGTCGAGGTGGAGCACTAGAGCGAAACCAGAGTCACTGTGTCCTGTCGGAGATTGTGAAAGGTCGCCGCTCCCTGGTGGTCGCGTCGACTTGAGAGCCTTGCTTTCGGGATACTTCTACTCTGGTCTCGCTATAATCCGCAAGTTCACGCACCTCGGTCTGTTCATGATGTCTCCTCCTCCATTCTGGCGACGATTTCGCCGCCAGAATGGAGGTCCTTTTTTGCCGGCTACAACGGGTACCGCTCGAGTCGGATGCAGTGGCCAGCTACGGTGCGGCTCAGAGCCACCGCGTCGCCCGGCGTAAAGCGGGCCAGACGCCGCAGAATCGCCAGGTGGGTGCGCAGTAAATCGCCCTCCACACAGGCCGCCAACACCCGGCGCGCCGCCTGCTCGGCCACTCCCATGGTCTCGTCCGCCAGCAACCCGGTCATACTCGCAGCAGCCTGGGCAGCGCTGTTGACTGCCTTGGCCAGCTTGCGCGCCCTCAGCAGCGCCGACTCCAGGGCGTAGATCTGAGCGAGGACGTCGGCCAGGTCGGCCATCACCTCCTGCTGATCCTGGAGCGTGGTCATGAACCGCTGGCTGGCCACTCCGGCCACGAACAGGGCAATCTTCCTTGTCGCCGCCAGCACTTCGGCTTCCCGCGCCAGCAGTTCCTCCACCTCGCCGCCCGGTTCAAACGAGGGAGGCTGCGTCACTTCGTCCATCAGCTTCTTGATGGCGGCCAACAGTGGCAGTTCGCCGCTCATGGCGCGCTTCATCAGCCAGCCGGTAATGATGAGCCGGTTGATCTCGTTGGTGCCCTCAAAAATCCGGTTGATCCGCGCATCGCGATAGAGCCGCTCGGCCGGGTACTCCTCCACATAGCCGTAGCCGCCCATGGTGGCAATCAACTCGTCGGCCACCAGCGTCAGCATCTCCGAACCGTAGACCTTGAGGATGGAGCACTCGACGGCGTACTCCTCAATGCAACGCTGGATCGCGCGCGGAGCGTGCGCCTGCTCCGGGCCCAGTTGCGCCAGCTTGGCATCGATCATGCCGGTGGTGCGGTAGGCCATGGATTCCGCGGCATACAGGTGTGTGGCCGAGGCGGAGATCTTGCGCTGGATGAGTCCGAACTCCGCAATGGATTTGCCGAAGGCCTTGCGCTCCTTGGCGTACCGGACCATGAGTCCTAGGGAATAGCGGGCGCCGCCCACGCAGGCCACGCCCAGCTTGAACCGGCCGACATTCAGGACGTTGAAGGCAATGTGATGCCCCTTGCCGGCTTCGCCTAGCAGGTTGGCTGCGGGGACTTTGCAGTCCGCAAGCACCAGTGGGCAGGTGGACGAGCCGCGAATCCCCAGTTTATGCTCTTCCGCACCCACGGTCAGCCCCGGCGTGCCGCGCTCAATCAGGAAGGCGGAGAACTTTTCGCTACCCGCCACAGGGTCCACGATCTTGGCGAACACCGTAAAGATACTCGCGGTGCCGCAGTTGGTGATCCACTGCTTTTCGCCGTTGAGCGTGTAATGGGCGCCGTCCGCGGAAAGCACGGCGCGGGTGCGGATGTTCATGGCGTCGGAGCCGGAACTGGCCTCGGACAGGCAATAGCCTCCGACCCACTCGCCGGTGGTCAATTTGGCCAGGTAGCGCTGCTTCTGCTCCTCGGTTCCATACCAGAGCAGGGGCAGCGTGGCGATGCCGGTGTGAGCGCCAAAGGCAGTGGAGAAGCTGGCCACGACCGACAAATGGTCCGTGACCACCGTGGAGGTGGTCTTGTCCATCCCCACGCCGCCGTACTCTTCGGGAGCATCGACGCCCACGAAGCCCAGCTCGCCTGCCTTGCGCAAAAGCGACGCCATCACGCCCGGCTCCTTGGCCTCGATCGCCGCAGTGCGGGGCAATATCTCATCACGCGCAAACTGGGCCGCGGTGGCCGCAATCTGGCGCTGCTCTTCGTTTAGATCTTCGGGGGTAAAGACTTCGGCAAACGTGCGGGACTCCAGCAGAAAACTGCCACCCGCCGCGGCCACGATGGGAGAACGGGACGTATCAGGCATGAGGAAGAATCTCCGACTTTCCCAAGACAGTACGACACCAGGGTGGCAACGGGCAACTGCTATGAAGATTCTGCGGCTGCGGCCGTAGCCGTCCTGACAGTCGATACAGCCCCATATCGCGTACAATTGCCACTATCTGGATCGTGGAGGTTCACCCTGTTTGCCGCGTCTTTTCGCTCTTTGATTCCTGTCGCCAGCTTGCTTCATGGACCCTCTCTGAGGGTGGCATCGTACCTGGCCTTTGCCCCCCAGAACGGCCTCCGCCACTATCTCAAGGCGATGCAGGCCACCGATCATACCTTCAAGGGGCTCTACCATCTCAACGCCTTTGACGCGGCCATGCTCCTGCCCTACTTTGCGGTCATGATTCTGCTGTCGGTGTACGGTGTTCACCGCTACACGATGGTCTACATGTATTACAAGCACCAGAAGAACTACAACCCCAATCCGCCCAAGCACTTCGAGGAACTTCCCCGCGTCACCGTGCAGCTGCCCATCTTCAACGAGCAGTTCGTGATCGACCGGCTCATCGAGGCGGTCTGCGCCATGGAGTATCCGCGCGAGAAGCTTGAAATTCAGGTGCTCGACGACTCGACCGACGAAACCCAGGCGGTGGCCGCCGGAATTGTGGCCCGCTACGCCGCGCTTGGAAACCCCATCGTCTACATTCACCGCACCAACCGCCACGGCTACAAGGCCGGCGCGCTGGATGCAGGCCTCAAGGTGACCAACGGCGAGTTTGTCGCCATCTTCGACGCCGATTTTGTGCCGCCGAAGGACTGGCTGATGAAGGTGATCCACCACTTTGCCCAGCCGGAAATCGGCATGGTGCAGACCCGCTGGACCCACCTGAATCGCGACTACAACACGCTGACCCGCATTGAAGCCATCCTGCTGGATGCGCACTTTGTGCTGGAACAGGGCTCACGCTGCCGCTCGGGCGAGTTCTTCAACTTCAACGGCACCGCCGGCATGTGGCGCGTGAAAGCGATTGCCGACGGCGGCGGCTGGCAGCACGACACACTTACCGAAGACACCGACCTGAGCTACCGCTCGCAGATGGCCGGCTGGAAATTCAAATACCTGCCCGACGTGGAATGCCCGGCCGAGCTGCCCATCGAGATGACGGCCTTCAAGACGCAGCAGGCGCGCTGGGCCAAGGGACTGATCCAAACCTCCATCAAGATCCTGCCCTTGGTCTTCAAGTCCGACAAGATCACGCGGCGCAACAAATGGGAGGCCGTACAGCATCTGACCGCCAACCTGAGCTACCCGCTGATGATCATCATGACCGCGTTTCTGATGCCGGCCATGATCGTCCGTTTCTATCAGGGCTGGTTCCAGATGATCCTGATCGACTTCCCACTGTTCACGGCTTCCACCTTCTCCATCGCCGTGTTCTACCTGGTGAGCCAGCGAATTCTGTTTCCCAAGAACTGGTTGAAGACGTTCCTCTATCTACCCTTCCTCATGGCTTTGGGCATCGGCCTGACGGTGACCAACAGCAAGGCAGTCATGGAGGCTCTGTTCGGCATCAAGAGCGCGTTTGTGCGCACCCCCAAGTACCGCGTGGCCAAGAAGGGCGAAAAGTCCCAGTCCGCCAAGTACCGCAAGCGCCTGGTACTGGCCCCGTGGATCGAGCTGATCATCGGCGCCTACTTCTTCGGGGCGATTGTCTACACTTTCATGAACAACAACTACTTCACCGCCCCGTTCCTGATCCTGTTCGTGATCGGCTACTGGTACACCGGGCTGATGAGCCTGCTGCAGGGCCGCTTCGAGCGCTGGCGCACGGGCACCACCAAAGACGAAGAAGCCAGCCCCAAGCCGTTCCCGGTGGGGGTATAGAGAACCCGGCAGCTTTCCCATCCTCACGAATAAGAAGCCGCCGCATACTCAAGCACTTGCCGCAAGAACCGGGCTACACTATTTTCGAGGTTCCCATGCAGACCGCCGACAAAGTTCGTGCCGCTCTTGAAGCCCTCAGCCCGACACAGGAGAAGGTCGATCTGGCCGTCAAGACGGCGGTGGAGATCGCGCGGCCTTCCCGCGTTATTCTCTTTGGCTCCTGGGCGCGCGGCGAGGCCAAGTGGGATAGCGACTTGGATCTGGCGGTGCTGATGCCTGATTCCACCGAGTCCGAGTTGGGCAGCATTCACCGTAATCTGCGGCGCAAATTGGACGAGTTGCCTATCACGATCGACCTGGTGGTGGCCACCGAAGGCTATGCAGGCCAGTTTCGAGGCTCGATCAATTCGATCTATCACCGGATTCTTCAGGATGGACAAGTGGCGTATGAGCAACAGCCCGTACACGCAGGCACAGATTCTTCTGATCAAGGCCGCTGAGGACGAGGCTTCCCTCCATTTGGACGGAATCCCCGAGGCCATTCTCGGTTTCCACGCGCAACAGGCTGTCGAGAAACTCATCAAGGCGCTTCTGTCGGAACTGTCGGTGCCGTTTGAACTGACGCACAATCTGGGCAGGCTCCATACCGCTCTCATCGCCGCTGGAGAAAGTTTGCCCGCGACACCCCTGCCGTTGAGTGAATTGAATGACTTCGCCGTCGTCTACCGTTACGACCTGCTTTTTCAGTTCAGGGCTCCAGACAGGGCCGACCTGATCGAGACCGTACGCCTGATCCGTGAGCATATCGTGTCCCGTATTGCCGCCCTTTCCGCTACCCCCTTGCCCCCTCCGGTACAATAGATAGAAGCGCCTGACGCACCGGGGTCCAAAATCCCGCTGCCGCAGGCGCATCAAAGCATATGCTAACCAAATATCTTCCTGAAGCCCTTACCTTCGATGACGTGTTGCTGGTGCCCGCCTACAGTGAGGTGGTGCCCGCAACCGTCAGCACGCAGACCCAGTTGACCCGCGATATCACGTTGAACACGCCGCTGCTCTCGTCCGCCATGGACACCGTGACCGAGTCGCGCATGGCCATTGCCATGGCTCAGGCAGGCGGCATCGGCATTGTCCACCGCAATCTCTCCATCGTCGATCAGGCGGGTGAGATCGACAAGGTGAAGCGCTCCGAGAGCGGCATGATCGTGGACCCGGTGACCATTGGCCCGGACCAGATGATCGGCGACGCCCTCGACGTGATGCGCCGCTACAAGATCTCCGGCGTGCCGGTAACCCAGGGCAAGAGGCTGGTCGGCATTCTGACCAACCGCGACCTGCGCTTTGAAACCCGCACCGATGTGCCGGTCGGCGATGTGATGACCAAAGAGAACCTGATTACGGTTCCGGTGGGCACCACGCTCGAAGAAGCCGAACTTATCCTCCACAAGAACCGCGTGGAAAAGCTGCTGGTGGTTGACGAGCACTACAATCTGAAGGGCCTCATCACCGTCAAGGACATCCAGAAGAAGCTGAAATATCCCAACGCCAGCAAGGACTCAAAGGGCCGTCTGCGCGTGGGCGGGGCGATCGGGGCGACCGGCGACTATCTGGAGCGGGCGGCCGAACTGGTGCGCGCGCGCGCCGACGTGCTGGCCATCGACTCCGCGCATGGCCACTCCTCGCGCGTGCTGGAAGCCGTACGCGAAGTGAAGAAACACTTCCCCAACGTGGGTCTGCTGGCCGGCAACGTGGCCACGTATGAAGGCACCCTGGCGCTGATCGACGCGGGCGCAGACGCCATCAAGGTGGGCATCGGCCCCGGCTCCATTTGCACCACTCGCATGGTCACCGGCGCAGGAATGCCCCAGATTACCGCCATTTCCGAAGCCTATCGCGCAGCCAAAGATCGTGGAATTCCGGTCATCGCCGACGGCGGCATCAAGTATTCCGGCGAAATCACCAAGGCCATCGCGGCCGGCGCGAGTTGCATTATGATCGGTTCGCTGTTTGCCGGCGTGGACGAGAGCCCGGGCGAGACCATCCTCTATCAGGGACGCAGCTTCAAGAGCTACCGCGGCATGGGCTCCTTGAGCGCCATGAACCAGGGCTCCGGCGAGCGCTATTTCCAGAGTGCCGCCGACCTGGCCAGCGCCGATCCGGGCTCCGAGGGTGTCGTCCAGCGCGAGCGCAACGGAGGCAACCGCCTTGCCAAGTTCGTTCCCGAGGGCATTGAGGGCCGCGTGCCCTATCGTGGCCCGCTGGAAGCCATGGTTTTCCAGCTTGTCGGCGGCCTCCGCTCGGGCATGGGCTATCTTGGCTGCGGTACCGTTCAAGAGTTGCAGGAGAAGGCACGGTTCGTGCGCATCTCCGGAGCCGGTCTGCGCGAGAGCCACGTCCACGACGTGATCATCACCCGTGAGGCGCCCAACTACCATGCCGAGTAGCCAACGCGGCTTCAAGCACTTGCTGAACGCCTGGGTGCCTGTGGTCCTGGGGGTCGCTGTGATTGCGCTCGAGTCCACTGAGTTCATGGGCGCCGAGCATACCAGCGGCCCGTTCCGCAGCTTCTACGAATTCCTCTTCGGCCACGTCAGCAACACCAGTTGGGAGATCATCCATCACTACATGCGTAAGACTGGTCACTTTGTCGGCTATGGCGTGATCGGGCTGGCATGGTTGCGGGCATGGTGGATGACCTTGCCCCGCTCCCAGTTCTTTCAGGATGCAATCATGGCCCTGCTGGGAACGGCCATGATTGCCAGCGCCGATGAGTGGCACCAAGGCTACCTGCCCAATCGGACAGGTACGCCGTGGGATGTGCTGCTGGACTGCTGTGGCGCCATCACCCTGCAGCTTGTGGTCTACGTCTTCATGCGCGTGATCCGGCCCAAGCGGCTGGCGCGGGCGGCCTAGAGCAAATTCGCAGTTGGTCTAGAGTGGCTTTGAAAGGGCACGACTTCAGTCGTGCCGTAAGTGCAGCAAAATCAGCAGGCTTTAGCCCCTGAGGGAATGCTTCTTCCTCTATACCATCAGGAAAAATGCCCTGATCTTCCACGTTGTACGCTGCTGCAATGCCCACACGCAAAGTGATGACGCTCCAAGGCACGAGGGCGAGCACCGTCCCGGCCGCTGAGGATATCGGCTCTCGATGCTGTCCCGGTGGATCCCCGCCACCTGCGTCCTCCCTCCGCTGCTTCAGGAGCGAGGCTTTCCCCCGTATCTGTTGGCAGATGGGTCCATCCCACGGAAGTGATTGCTGCGCACCCTATTCCGTATCTCCGGTCAGCGGTTCCAACTCGATCGAGAGCGACCGGACCGAGATGGAGCCGCCCAGTCCATAGCACGGGTCAAGCAGCAGTTTGTACCCGGTCGTATCCTTCACGATCTCCAACCCAAAAACGACATTCTGCTGGCTGAAGTTATTCAGGGCGAGAGAGAGTACCTCTTCCATCTCGAAGCGGACCTCAACATGCTTTTCCTTGATGTAGCAGCCCCGCTCATCCACCCGGCTGGTGGAGTGCCAGGTATGCAGACGCAGTGAGGATGGCCCGTCCCGGTTCAGCACCAGACTGACAATCTCCGCGTCATGAAAGCTCTGCCAATAGCCGAACCACCCATGGAGTTCGGCAGCGCCCGGGATTTCGGCGGGGTAAGCTTCCGCGGTGTTTCCGCTTTCGGGATCGCTCGGCATGGCGCCTTACCTGACACCACAGATTATTCACCTCGATCGGTCTCCAAACAAGCACGGGCGCATCCCTTGAGGGGATGCGCCCGCTGGACCGATAACGCAAAAGAGAAATGCCTACTGGCAAATCCCTTACGCGGCATCTTCCTTGGTGTCTTCCTTCTTGGACTCTTCCAGCTGCTTTTCGAGCTCGGCGCGCTTCTTGGCCTTGACGTCTTCGCGCTTCTGCCGCTTCTCGTCCAGTTGCTTTTCTGCGCCCAGCAGTTCGATGAAAGCCTTCTCGGCGCCATCGCCCTTCTGGAAGCCGGTGTGAACGATGCGCAGGTAACCACCCTGGCGATCGCCGTAACGCGGCGCCACGGTTTCAAACAGCCGCTCGACCGACGCGTCGGTCATGAGGAAGCTGAGAGCCTGACGGCGCGAGTGCAGATCGCCCTTTTTGCCCAGGGTGATCATCTTTTCCACGAGCGGACGAACAGCCTTGGCCTTGGTGATGGTCGTCTCCACGCGGTCTTCTAGAATGATGGACGTGACCAGGTTGCGCAACAGCGCGCGGCGGTGGCTGGTATTGCGTCCGAGCTTGAATCCTGCATTGCGATGGCGCATGATGCAACTCTCTTTCGGATAATTTCTTGGCCGCCAACGATCACTTGCCCGGCGGCGATCTTACTGGCTGGCGGCAGGCCGGTCTTGCAACTGGCCTGCCCATGGCAGCTTTAGAAGTTTTCAGTCTCGGTCGGCAATTGGATCTCGACCGAATCCAGCGGCTCGTCCTCGTCGTCGTAATGGCTGTAGCTGGCAGCCAAAGCGGTCGCGGGCGGGATGCTGGTGGGTCCGGGAACTGCGTTGCCGTTTTCGTCGATCTTCATGCCCAGCGAGAGGCCCATCTGCGCGAGGATTTCCTTGATCTCGTTCAGGCTCTTGCGGCCAAAGTTCTTGGTCTTGAGCATCTCGGCTTCGGTCTTCTGCACCAGTTCGCCAATGGTCTGAATGTTGGCGTTCTTGAGGCAGTTGTAGCTGCGGACCGACAGTTCCAACTCTTCCACCGAACGGTTGAGGTTATCGTTGCGCAACAGCGTGCGGCCTTCTTCGCCACGCGCTTCCGCCTCGATTTCCTCTTCGAAGTTGATGAAGATGTTCATGTGGTCCTTCAACAGCTTGGCAGCCAGGCCGACAGCGTCGGCGGGCAGCACAGCTCCGTTGGTCCACACTTCCAGCGTCAGCTTGTCGTAGTCGGTAATCTGGCCAAGACGCGCTGCTTCAACGGTGTAGTTGACGCGGCGAACCGGCGAGTGAACCGAATCCACGGGAATGAAGCCAATACCCAAATCGGCATCGAAATTCTTATCGGCAGAGATATAGCCGCGGCCCCGCTTGAGCCGCATTTCCATATCCAGCTTGCCGCCTTCGGAGAGAGTGGCAATGTAGACGTTCTTGTCCAGAATCTCGACGTCGCCGTCCGCTTCGATCATGCCCGAAGTGATGACACCGGGCTGGTCGGCGCGCAGATACAGAGCCTTGGGACCATCGCCTGAAAGCTTGAACGGTACCTGCTTCAAGTTCAGGATGATGTCGGTTGCATCCTCGACTACGCCACTGATGGACTGGAACTCGTGCAGAACACCCTCGATGCGAATCGCAGTGACCGCGGCGCCCTCAATCGAACTGAGAAGGGTGCGGCGCAATGCGTTGCCGATGGTGGTGCCAAAGCCGCGCTCAAAGGGCTGAGCGCTGAACTTGCCGAATGTGTCGGTGAGCGTCTCGGCATCGACTGCCAGGCGCTTCGGCTTTTGAAATCCTCTCCAAAGCATATAAGTCTCGATTTCCTACACGGCATGCACGTCGCGAAGCATTCTGCGGCGGCCGCGCAAGTTCTCCTTCGTTGAAAAATCAGTTCTCGGCAACCAGTTGTCAGTGATCAGTTAAGGCCCAAAGGCGACAATAACTGACTACTGACAACTGACCACTGTTAACTGTTACTTCGAGTACAGTTCGACAATGAGCTGCTCGTTGACCGGCAACGAAACGTCCTTGCGCTGAGGCAGAGAGAGCACGCGGCCGGTGAGGGTCTCGTAGTTCATCTCCAGCCAGGCCGGCAATGGATTCGCTGCGGCATACTGCGTAGCCTGCTCAATGATGATGAGCTTCTTGGCCTTGTCACGGATGGCGATTTCGTCGCCCACATTCACCTGATACGAGGGAATGTTCACCTTCTTGCCGTTGATCTCGACGTGGCCGTGACGAACAACCTGACGAGCCTGACGGCGCGAGATGGCGAATCCAAGGCGGAAGGCCACGTTGTCCAGACGGCGCTCCAACTGCTGAATGAGAATGTCGCCGGTGACACCTACGTGGCGGCTAGCCTTCTCGTAATACTCGCGGAATTGGCCTTCCAGCGTGAAGTAGATGCGCTTTGCCTTCTGCTTCTCATGCAACTGCAGACCGTAGCCGACGATCTTCGCCTTGCGGTCCTTGCCGTGCTGTCCGGGAGGAAAATTACGCTTCTCCAGCGGGCAACGGTCGGATGCGCACTTGGCGCCCTTCAAAAAAAGCTTGGTGGCTTCGCGGCGGCAAAGCCGGCAGACTGCTCCGGTATAACGTGCCATTACTTACTTCTCCTGACTTCGGATGACGGCCGGTTTACGCATGCTCTGGCGAGCAGTGTTCCATCCCGGCCCAATTCAGTTGTCAGCGATCAGTCGTCAGTTGTCAATTTCATCGCACTTCTACAAGCGGAATCAACTGATTCGAGATTGCTGATCGCTGCGGCTGTCCCGTTCTCAGCAGTCAGTGTCGGTTGATGCTGTTGATTCAAACAATATCCAACTGACCACTGACCACTGAAAACTGATAGCTGCTTCTTAGACTCTGCGCCGCTTCGGCGGACGGCAGCCGTTGTGCGGCACCGGCGTCACGTCGCGGATCGAGCGTACTTCCACACCGGCGGCAGCCAAAGCGCGGATCGCGGACTCGCGGCCCGAACCCGGACCGGAGACGCGCACGTCCACTGCACGCAGACCGTGATCGCGAGCCATGCTGGCTGCATTCGAGGCCGCCTGCTGCGCCGCGAACGGCGTGCCCTTGCGCGAACCACGGAAGCCCAGCGAGCCCGAGCTCTTCCAGCTCAGCGTATTGCCCATCTGGTCGGTGATCGTAACGATCGTGTTGTTGAACGTGGCCTGAACGTGCGCAATGCCAAACGGCACGTTCTTGCGGTCGCGCTTCTTGAATTTCTTGTTCTTGCCAGCCTTGCCGGCTCCGCCCTTCTCTGGTTTCGCCATTAGGTTTTACCCGTCGCTTTCTTCTTGCCCGCAACTGTGCCCTTACGGGGGCCTTTACGGGTCCGGGCGTTGGTGTGGGTACGCTGGCCGCGCACCGGCAGTCCCCGCCGATGGCGAGTGCCGCGATAGCTTTGAATGTCGATAAGACGCTTGATGTGCATCGAGACGTCCTTGCGCAGGTCGCCCTCGACGTTTCCTTCGTCCTCGATCACCTGACGGATCCGGTTGACCTCGTCCTCGCCCAGGTCCTGGATTTTCTTGAAGGGATCAACATTCGCCTTCTCCAGAATCTTGGCGGCACGGGGATCACCGATGCCGAAAATGTATGTAAGCGCGATCCGTACCTGCTTGTTGCGGGGCAGATCGACGCCAGCAATACGTGCCATGCGAATTCCTTTACGGCTTCTGGTTGTGTGCCCCCGGCCTTAGCCGGTTCGCACGGTGTGTGCTTTCGCCCCCAGAGGTTCCTCGCAAGCCTTGAATCAAGCTAACTCGCCTCTTGACGAATGGTTAGTTGTCAGTCACCCATTGTCAGCAAAACCATACTTGAACGGTATTGCTTACTGATTACTGGCTACTAAAAACTGTCCACTGTCCTGGAAGGGTTCAGCGTATGTCAGGCTGACCTAGCCCTGGCGCTGCTTGTGCTTTGCGTTCTCGCAGATCACCCGAACCACCCCGCGGCGGGTGATGACCTTGCACTTGACGCAAATCTTCTTGACCGATGCACGGACTTTCATTCTTGCTACCCTTCTCCGCGCATCCAAGGTCCGCGCGGTTAATAAAAGATCACTTGTAGCGGTAAACAATCCGCCCGCGATTCAAGTCGTAAGGACTCAATTCCACCGCCACGCGGTCACCAGGCAGAATGCGGATAAAGTTCTTGCGCATCCTTCCCGAGACATGGGTCAGCGCCTCGTGATTGTTCTCGAGCTTGACCCTGAACATGGCATTGGGCAAGGTCTCAATGACCACTGCCATTACCTCAATCGCGTCTTCCTTCGACAAACTGTATCCTGCTTCCGCCGGCGCACAATCACCCTGCCGGCCTGTTAGCCCGAGTGTGCTACTCGGTTAAAATTCTGGCTCCGGTTGCGGTCACCGCCACCGTGTGCTCAAAGTGAGCGCTCATGCTTCCGTCCGCCGTGATCGCCGTCCAGCCGTCACCCAACACCATGACGTCCGGCTTGCCGGCATTCACCATCGGCTCAATGGCAATCACCATGCCAGGGCGCAACTTCATGCCCTTGCCCGGTACGCCATAGTTCGGCACCTGCGGATCTTCGTGCATGTGGGTACCGATGCCGTGCCCCACAAAATCGCGTACGACAGAAAACCCTTCAGCCTCAACGACCTTCTGTACGGCCGATCCCACATCGCCCAGGGTCGCCCCCGGCTTGACCGCCGCAATCCCCGCATGCAGTGACGCTTCCGTCACCTTCAGCAGACGCTCGGTCTCCGGATCGATCTTGCCCACCGCCACGGTGATCGCGGAATCCCCGCAATACCCGTCCACGAACACCCCAAAGTCGAGGGACACAACGTCCCCTTCCTTCAGAACGCGCTTGGGGTTCGGAATTCCATGCACCACCTCGCTGTTAACTGAGGCGCACAGCACGCACGGATACCCGCCGTAGTTCAAGAAAGCAGCCTTGACGCCCATCTCGGCGATCCGGTTGACGGCCGCCTTCTCCAGATCCATCGTCGTCACGCCCGGCTTCACCAGCCCGCGCAACAGTTCCAGCACCTCGCGGGTTGCCTTGCCCGCGAGGCGCATCTTTTCGATTTCCCGAGACGATTTCAGTACAACTGCCAACCTGTTCACTAGCTTTCAGCGCCGTCAGGCGCGCAAAGCCGCCGTCCAGCTGCGCTATTGGCGCAACCGCTCGACGGCGGTAACAATTCCAGCCGCAATCTCTAAAATCGGCCGGTCTCCATCCACTTCCGCAAAGCGACCCAGTCCCCGGTAATGCTCGACCACCGGCGCGGTCTTGGCCTCGTAGGCGCGCATGCGCTCCTCGAAAACCGTCTCCGTATCATCGGCTCGCTGGACCAGCGGCGTACCATCCAGATCGCATACCCCAGCCGTTTTGGTCGGGTTGACGTAAATGTTATAAATCCGCTGGCAGACAGGACAGTTCCTGCGCCCGGTAATCCGGCGCAATAACTGATTATAGTTCACCTGGATGCTGACGGCAACCACAGGGAGCCCCTGCGGCCCGGCGGCCAAACGGCCGTCCAGCCAGCCGGCCTGTGCCAGCGTCCGCGGAAACCCGTCCAGAATGTAACCGCTGGCGGTATCCGGCTCCTGCAGGCGAGCTGCCACCATCTCGTTCACCAGGGAATCCGGCACCAACTCGCCGCGTCCCATGATCTCTTTGGCGACCCGGCCAAGTTGCGTATCCTTGGCCACATTGCCGCGCAACAGATCGCCGGTGGAGATTTGAGGTATACCCCAGATCTTGACCAGTTCCTTGGCCTGGGTGCCTTTACCCACGCCCGGCGCGCCCAACAAAAGAATCGGGCCGGGAGCGGTTTTTGTCCCCGCCGCCCGGCCGATTCCTACTGAAGTTTCAGATGAAGACATTACCAGGTTTTCCTTCCGCGAATGCGACCGGAGCGCGGGGAGAAGCCGTCATAATGCCGCATGATCAGCTGCGATTCGATCTGGTTGACGGTGTCCATGGCTACACCCACCACGATAAGCAGCGAGGTGCCGCCAAAGTAGAAGTTGACCCCCATACCGTGCGTCATCCAGGCCGGCATGCTTTCAAAGAACCGGCCAATAAGCCAAACCTTGTCGAACCGGATGCCCGAGATGAGGAAGGTGGGCACCAGCGAGATCACAATCAGATAGAGCGCGCCAACCAGCGTAATGCGGGTCAGGATGTCGTTGATGAAGTCCGAGGTGCGCTTGCCGGGCCGGATGCCGGGAATGAACGATCCCGACTTGCGGAAGTTATCGGCAATGTCGTCCGGCTTCATCACGATGGAAATGTAGAAGTAGGCGAAGAAGATGATGCCCAGCAGGTACAGAATCTCGTACCACGGGTAGCCGGGCTGCAGGGCCTGAACGATCGGCTGCAGGAAGCGGCTGTTCTGCACCCACTCCACCTGGCTAAACAGCATCGGAGCCGACAGGATCGAGCTGGCGAAGATGACCGGCATCACGCCGCCGGAGTTCACCTTCAGAGGCAGATGGCTGGACTGTCCGCCCATCATACGGCGGCCTACGATGCGACGCGCGCTCTGGATGGGAATGCGGCGTTCCGACCGCTCCACGAAGACGATGAAGGCCACCACGGCTGCCATGCCGACAACCAGGAGCAGGACGGCGAAGAACGTCAGCGAACCCCAGGCGTTGGTCTGAACCTTCTGCACCAGTTCGGCCACGCCGCGAGGCAGGCCGGCGATGATGCCGGCGAAGATCAGCAGGCTCATGCCGTTGCCGATGCCGCGGTCGGTGATCTGCTCACCCAGCCACATAATGAAGGCCGTGCCGGTGGTCAGCGTCAACACCGTCATCAGGCTGAAGCTGAGACCCGGGTGCAACACCAGCCCCTGACGGGTCAGAATGGCCGCAATGCCGATCGACTGCAAGGCGCCCAGGATGACCGTCATGTAGCGGGTCCACTGGGTGATCTTGCGACGGCCCAGCTCGCCTTCCTTCTGAACGCGTGCCAGGGGCTCATAGACCACGGTGAGGAGCTGGAAGATGATGGAGGCCGTGATGTACGGCATGATGCCCAAGGCAAACACGGTCATCCGGCGCAGGTTGCCGCCGCCGAACAGATCCATCAGGCCAAGTGCCGAACCGCTCTGGGAGTTGAACATCTGCTCCAGCAGGTGGGTATCGACGCCGGGGGTGGGAATGAACGCACCCAGCCGGTAGACAGCCAATATGCCGAGCGTGAAGAGCACCCGCTTGCGCAGGTCAGGAATCCGGAAGATATTGAGAAACTTCTCAAGCATGTTTTGGGTATCCGCTTCAGGGCGTTTGCCGCCACTAGAATCTGTGCACAGCCAATCTTACCTGCACAGGGCCGGGCATGTCGCCTGGCTGGGTGCCCCAGGCCTCATTTTTGAGGCCCGGGAAATAACATCCGCAGGCTGAAACTAGGCTACCGCAGGCTCGACCGGACCACCGGCAACCAAAGCCTTGCCGCCAGCCTTCTCGATTTTCTCGACGGCCGACTTGGAGAACTTGTGCGCAGTGATGGTCATCGCCGTGGTCAGCTCACCCGATCCGAGGATCTTGATCAGCTGCTTCTTGCTCGACGACAGGCCCAACTTCTTGTAGTCGTCCAAGCCAATCTCGGCCAAACCCATCTCCGCAATGCGGTCCAGGTTCACAACGGCGTACTCGGTACGGAAGATGTTGGTAAATCCGCGCTTGGGCAAGCGGCGGTGCAGCGGCATCTGGCCGCCTTCAAAACCGCGCATCATGCTGGTGCCGGTGCGCTGCCCCTGGCCCTTGTGGCCGCGGGTCGAGGTCTTTCCCATGCCGGATCCCATACCGCGGCCGACACGCTTGCTCCCAGAGTTTGCTTTCTTGGGAGCACGCAGATTCGATAGATTCCTTGCCATTCTGTCCTCGCTGTAGCGCCGGCCAAGGGCTTGCAGCCCAGCCGACTCGCGTTCTCCGCCGCGGCTTGCTGCCCGGCGGGCTTTGTTGATTGTACCCGAACTAGTTCTCGAGAATGCGGACCAGGTGCGGAATGGCCTTCACCATGCCGCGGATGGAAACCGTATCTTCGCGCTCCACAATCTGGTTCAGGCGCGTAAAGCCGAGTCCCTTGACCACCGCCCGATGCTTCTCCGGCGTGGAGTTCTTTGAACGGTAATACTCAATGCGAATCGTCGCCTTGGTTTCAGTCATGATTAAAGCTCCTCAACCGTCTTGCCGCGCAGTGCCGCAACTTCGGCGCGATCGCGCAGCTGCACCAGGGCGTCGAAGGTGGCCTTGATGACGTTGTGGGGGTTGGCCGTGCCCAGGCTCTTGGTGAGCACGTTCTGCACACCCGCCGAGGTCATGACCGCACGGACTGCGCCGCCAGCGATGACACCGGTGCCTTCAGGGGCCGGCTTGAGCAACACCTGACCGGAGCCGTAACGGCCCAGTACCAGGTGCGGGATCGTGGTCTCGGTCAAGTTGATTTTGACCAGGTTCTTCTTGGCCGCTTCAATTCCCTTGCGAATCGCCTGGGGAACTTCCTTGGCCTTGCCCGAACCGTAACCCACCACGCCCGAGGCGGCATCACCCACCACCACCAGCGCCGCAAACGACATATTCTTGCCGCCCTTGACAACCTTGGTCACGCGGTTGATGGAAACCACCTGATCCTTCAGGTTGTACTGGTTGGCGTCGAGTTTTTTCTTCAAGATCGTCATTGCTCTCTCGTCTGTCCTTCCGAGCGGCCCGTACTGCGCTCGCCCTGGAAAACCTTGTCCGAACATCAGCGTCTAGCTTCTAGCTCTCAGCTCTTGGCTTTCTCCTCGCCTCGGTGTGGAGTCTTTCGACTCACCACGAGCAAGCTAGAAGCTGGAAGCTAACGGCTGGAAGCTGCTCTATTAGAAATCGAGACCCGCTTCGCGCGCGGCATCGGCCAGCGCCTTGATGCGGCCGTGGTACAGGTAGCCGCCACGATCGAAGACCACCTTCTTGATGCCCTTGGCTATTCCACGCTCGGCCACGGCCTTGCCAATTTCCTTGGCTGCGGCAATGTTCCCGCCAGTCTTCAGCTTCAGGCTCATGCTCGACGCTTCCGCCAGCGTTACGCCAGCCTGGTCGTCGATCAACTGCGCATAAATATGGGTCAGCGAACGATATACGTTCAGCCGCGGCCGTTCCGCAGTGCCCGCGAGCTTCCGGCGGATGCGGTCGTGAATACGCTGGCGGATTTCGTTTCTCTTGGTCTGGGTAATCATGGTCTCTCGTTCCTATCAGCGGAGCCGCCTTGCGGCGCCGTTCGGTTAAATCAGGTTTCAAGTTTCAGAGATCAGAGATCAGTCATGCCTCTCGGCCTTTTACTGATCTCTGACTCCTGATCTCTGATCCCTTACTTGGAGCCCGCCTTGCCGGCCTTCTTCTTCAGCTTCTCGTCCGAGTAGCGCACACCCTTGTTTTTGTAAGGGTCCGGCTTGCGCAGCGAGCGCATGTCGGCGGCTACCTGGCCTACCTTCTGCCGATCAATGCCGGTGATGGTCAAGTGGGTCTGCTTGGGATCGATCGCAACTTCGATGCCGGTCGGAAGCGGGAACTCAATCGGGTGCGAGTAGCCCAGGGTGAAGACCACGGTCCCCTTGCCCTTGAGCTCGGAACGGTAGCCGATACCCACAATGTCCAACTCGCGGGTCCAGCCCTTGGTAACGCCCTGCACCGCATTGAAAACCAGCGCGCGGGTCAGCCCGTGCACAGCCGCATACTTGTCGCTGTCGCGATTCACATGCAGAACCCCGTCGACCGTCTCCAGCGAGATGCCGTCAGCGATCAGAGCCGTAACCTTGCCCTTGGGACCTTCCACAATAGCCGTGTTGCCTTCAACCTTGTACTTGACGCCCGCGGGCAGCGGGATCGATTTTCTTCCAATACGTGACATCGATTCAATCCTTTGCGGCTTGCGAGTCCCGCCCGGGTTCAACCTGGCGTTCCACTGCAGCCCGTACAACAGCTTTGAGTGGCCAGATATCAGCCTTTAGCTGATATCTGAAAACTGACCACTGACAGTTGTTCCTACCAAACTTCGCAGAGAAGCTCGCCGCCAACGCCTTCGCGGCGTGCCTGACGGCCGGTCATCACACCCTTGGGCGTGGTGAGAATGCAGATGCCAAGACCGCCCTGAACGCGCTTGATCTCGTCGCGGCCGACATACACACGGCAGCCGGGACGCGAGATACGGGCCAGATCGCGGATAGCCGCTTCCGAGCCGCCGTACTTCAGGTACACACGAAGAACGGGCTTGCCGTCCTCTTCCTGGGTCTTGTAGTTCGAGATATAGCCCTCCTCCTTGAGGATGCGGGCAATCTCAGCCTTCAGCTTCGAAGCCGGAACATCCAGCTTCTGGTGACGCGCCCGGATCGCATTCCGGATACGCGCCAGAAAATCGGCTACTGGGTCGGTCAGACTCATTCCATCTCCTTCATTCCCCGTTCGCTCCCCGTTGACCTTGCTCAGGCTTCAGGGAGAACCAGCAGGAATGTGCACTACAGTTGTCAGCCGTCAGTTGCCAGTCGTCAGTCTACTTGCATCCGTTCAATTCGATCACCCTTGAGGGCTACTGCACGAATCAACTGACCACTGACCACTGATCCCCGACAACTATCATTTCTTACCAGCTCGACTTGATGACACCGGGGATCTCGCCCTTGAGCGCCAATGCGCGGAAGCACAAGCGGCAAACGCCGAACTTGCGCAAAAATCCACGCGGGCGCCCGCAGAGTTGGCACCGGTTGTGCTTGCGGCAGCTGAACTTCGGCTTCCGCGCGTCTTTCACCCTTTTTGCAGTGGTTGCCATAAACCCTCTTCAACGGCAGCTACCAGCTTCTCGCTACTAGCTACCAGCTCGCTCCACGATCAACGCGTCTCACGCTCACGGAACAAACTTGAATTCGTTTGGCCTCAGATGCCGGTCCAGCCTGAAGCGAAGCTAAAGGCGAGGAGCGGGCAGCTCGAAGCTGTTCTTACGCGCCCTGACGGAAAGGCATACCGAAGAGCCGCAGCAGCGCGCGCGCCTGGTTGTCGTCCTTCGCCGTGGTCACGATCGTGATGTTCATGCCCTTCAGCTTCTCCACCTTGGAGTAGTCGATCTCCGGGAAGATCAGCTGGTCGCGCAGGCCGAGCGTATAGTTGCCGCGTCCATCAAAGCTCTTTGTCGACACGCCGCGAAAATCACGAACCCTGGGCAGCGCCGTCGAAATCAGGCGATCCAGAAACTCGTAAGCCTTCTCGTTGCGCAATGTCACCATCGCGCCAATCGACATGCCCTCGCGTACCTTGAAGGCCGCAATCGACTTCTTGGCCTTGGTCGTCACCGGCTTCTGTCCGGTGATGGCCATCAGATCGCCAACCAGCGGATCCAGCAACTTGGTGTTCTGCGTCGCTTCACCCAGGCCCATGTTGATCACGATCTTGTCGAGCGCGGGCACGGCCATCGGGTTGTCAAGACCAAGCTCCTTTTGCAGAGCCTGCTTGATGACCTTGTGGTACTTCTCTTTCAATCTTGCGGTCATGTTCTGCTGCTTTCTTGTCTTCCGGCGCCCGGGGTGGCCTCGAAGGCCGTTTACCGTTGCGGAAGGGGTTGGCCGCCCGGAGCAGCGCCTACGCGCGCATCCGGTCGGACGGGGTCCCTTACTTCTTGGTCACCAGCGGCTGTCCGCACTTCTTGCAGACGCGCACCTTGGTATCGCCCTCGACCTTGAAGCCCACGCGTACCGGCCCACAGTTCGGGCAGACGATGGCAACGTTCGAGACGTTGATCGGCGATTCCTGCTCGGCGATGCCGCCCTTGGTCCGCTGGCCCTGCTTGCTCGATACCGTTTTCTTGACCACGCGTACGTGCTCGACGAGCACCGTGTTCTTGTCCGGGAATACGCGCAGTACGCGGCCGGTCTTGCCGCGGTCGGAGCCGGTGAGGACCTTGACCGTATCGTTGCGATGAATATTCAAACTCGGCATCTCTTCTCCAAATACAGCGATCAGTTCTTAGTGATCAGTTATTTTCGTGCCACAGCCAAAACTGACAACCGACAACTGACGACTGACAACTGTTAAACGACTTCGGGTGCCAGCGATACGATCTTCAGAAACTTCTTGTCGCGGAGTTCGCGGGCCACCGGCCCGAATACGCGCGTGCCCACAGGCTCATTGGTGTCGTTGATCACCACGGCCGCATTCTCGTCGAAGCGGATGTAGCTGCCGTCCTTGCGCCGATGTGCCAAGCGCGTGCGGACGATGACCGCCTTCACCACGGTGCCCTTCTTCACGGTACCATCAGGCGAAGATTCCTTGACCGCGGCCGTAACCACATCGCCCAGCCCGGCCTTCCTGCCCAGTCCGCCGCCCAAGGGCAGAATCACTTGCAGCTTGCGGGCGCCAGAGTTGTCGGCGACCGTGAGCATCGTTCTCATTTGCACAGCCATGGATGCTTCTCCTTCTCGCTCGCCTTAGTTGGCAGCCTTGGGCGCAGCGTCCTCGATCTGTCCGAGAGCCGAGCGCCGCACAATCTCTTCCAGAGCCCACCGCTTCAACTTGCTCAGCGGACGGGTCTCACGGATACGCACCACATCGCCCATGCGCGCCGAGCTCAGCTCGTCGTGCGCATAAAACTTCTTGGTGCTGCGGATGATCCGCTTGTATTTGTTATGGGCCTTGCGCATCTCGACCTCGACCACAATGGTCTTCTGCATCTTGGTCGAAACCACCTGGCCTACCTTCTCATTGCGCCGTGCGCCTGTCGTTGGCGCCTGCACCGCTTCTGTCGTCGTCGTCATGGCTTAGCGGGCTCCCTTCTTGGTTTCCGCCGCCGCCGTGGCGTCCGTGGCAGTGCCGCGGATGCCCAGCTTGCGCTCGCGGGCCACGGTCTTGATTTGGGCGATCTCCTTGCGCAGCTGACGGAGCTTCTTCACTCCGTCGTTCTGCCCCAGCGAGACCTGAAAGCGAAGCCGGAAAAGCTGCTCGGAGGTTGTCGTCTCCTGGTGCAGCAATTCCTCGTCGCTCAGACTGCGAATCTTATTCAGTTCCATCTCTGTATCTCTCCAACCAGCCGCTAGCTTCAAGCCACTAGCTTCTAGCCTATTCTCCGTTAAACCATCTTCGCTGGCGACCGACAGCTAGAAGCTAGCAGCTGGAAACCGGCTTACTTGGCCGCAGCTTCGATCTTTTCAGCGCCAGGACGCATCACAAACTTGGTCCTGAGCGGCAGCTTGTTGGACGCCAGGCGCATCGCCTCCTGCGCGACCTCGGGAGCAACTCCCTCCATCTCGAAGAGAATCTTGCCCGGCCGCACCACGGCGACCCAGTGATCCAGTGCACCCTTGCCGGAACCCATTCGAACTTCGGCCGGCTTCTTGGTGATCGGCTTATCCGGGAACAGACGCAACCAGATCTTGCCGCCGCGCTTGATAAAACGGGTCATGGCAATACGGCTGGCCTCGATTTGCCGGTCGGTGATGTAACCGCATTCCAGCACCTTCAAACCGTATTCACCGAACGAGAGCGAAGAGCCGCGCCAGGCTTTACCGCGCCTCTTGCCCTTCTGCTGCTTGCGGAACTTCACCTTCTTTGGCATCAACATAGCGAAAACCTCGAACCAAGTTGTCAGTTGTCAGTGATCCGTTATCAGTTTGCCGATGCCATACTGGCGCTTCAGCCACTCACAACAAGGTCCCGCCAACCAACCGTCTCAAAACTGGAAACAAACAACTGATCACTGACAACCAATCACTGACCACTGTTCTTAAAATACCGACGTGCCCACCGGAGGCGTCTGACGGCGCTTCTGCTCGTAGATGTCGCCGCGATAGATCCAGGTCTTCACGCCGATGACGCCATACGTGGTGTGCGCCTCGGTGAAACCGTAATCGATGTCGGCGCGCAGCGTGTGCAAGGGCAAACGTCCCTGCAAATACCACTCCGAGCGGGCGATTTCATTGCCGTTCAAACGGCCGGAAACACGCACCTTGATTCCCTTGCAACCAAAGCGCAGCGCCGAATCGACACTCTTGCGCATGGCGCGGCGGAAACTGACGCGCTTTTCCAGCTGCAGCGCAATGTTCTCCGAGACCAGCTGGGCGTCCAACTCCGGCTTGTTCACCTCCACGATGTCGATAAACACATCGCGGCTGGTGCGCTTGCCGAGCTCCGTCTTCAGCTTCTCGATCTCCGCGCCCTTGCGGCCAATCACAATGCCCGGCCGGGCGGTGCGGATGATAAAGCGCAGCTTGTTGCCCGGCCGCTCGATTTCCACCGAGCTGACACCTGCGGCCTTCAGCTTGTCTTTCAGCTCGGCCCGGAGCTTCACGTCCTCGACCAGGAGCTTGTCATAGTCGCGCTCAGAGAACCAGCGCGAACGCCACGGCTTGTTCACTCCCAGCCGGAATCCGTAAGGATGGACTTTCTGTCCCATGCTATTCCCCTCAAACCTCTAGGCCTACTTACTGGCCTTCTTCTTGGTTGCCTTCGACGCCGCCTTGGGCTCTTCGGCCTTCGTCACTACACCCGCCGCCGTCTCGCGCTCAGCCACTGACAACACAATGTGTGTCGTCCTGCGCTGATAGCGGAACGCGCGCCCCATAGGCGCAGGGCGAATGCGCTTCAACCGCGGTCCATCGTTGGCCAGAGCCAGCTTCACGTAAAGGTTGTCTACGTCCAGATCCAAGCCCTTTTCGCCGGCCACATACTTGGCGTTGTCAACCGCCGAGGTCAACAACTTGTGGATCACCGGGGCGATGCGTTTCTTGGTGAAGGCGGCCACTGTCAGCGCCTCCTCTACCCCCCGGCCTTTGATCAGATCGAGCACCAGCCGCACCTTTTGCGGCGATACGCGCTGGAACTTGGCCTCGGCTCGGTATTCCTTTGTCTCGACTGCCATTGGTATGCCTTCCTCAATCTCGTCACCAGCTTCTAGCGGCTAGCCACTAGCCGCTAGCTGGTTCTGTTTCCCGTCAGGCTCCATCCATTCCGCCGACCCGAAGCTGGAAGCTAGGAGCGAGAGGCTAGGAGCTGCCCTTGTCTACCGCGGCTTGGCGCCAGTCTCGGCGGACTTCCCGGTATGTCCCTTGAATGTACGGGTGGGCGCAAACTCACCCAACTTGTGACCCACCATGTTCTCTGTCACATACACCGGAACAAACTTCTTGCCGTTGTGAACAGCGATGGTGTGACCTACGAACTCGGGGAAAATCGTCGAGCGGCGCGACCAGGTCTTGACTACTTTCTTGTCGTTGGCCTGGTTGAGCACTTCGATCTTCACGGTCAAGTGCGCATCTACAAACGGGCCCTTCTTTGTCGAACGTGCCATAAATCTTCCGCTCCTCTACTTCACCCGGCGGCTGACGATGAAGGCGTCGGTCCGCTTGTTGTTGCGTGTCTTGTAGCCGCGTGTAGGCTGGCCCCACGGGGTCACTGGATGACGGCCGCCTGAAGTCTTGCCTTCGCCGCCGCCGTGCGGGTGATCCACAGGATTCATGACAACGCCGCGGTTGGCCGGGCGGATGCCCTTCCAGCGGTTGCGGCCTGCCTTGCCGATGGACACATTCTCATGATCCGTGTTGCCCACCTGGCCAATGGTCGCCATGCACTCGGCCAGAACCTTGCGGGTCTCTCCGGAAGGCAGCTTCAGCAGGGCGTAATCGCCCTCTTTGGCTACCAGCTGTGCCTGCGTGCCTGCCGAGCGCGCCATCTGCGCGCCCTTGCCGGGCCGCAGTTCGATGGCGTGCACCGTGGTGCCGGAGGGGATGTTCTTCAACGGCAGCGCATTGCCTACCAGAATATCGGCCTCGGGACCCGAGCTGACGGTGGCGCCCACCTTCAGCCCTACCGGCTGCAGGATGTAACGCTTCTCGCCGTCCGCGTAATTGATCAGCGCGATGCGGGCAGAACGGTTGGGATCGTATTCGATGGTCGCCACGCGTCCGGGAATCCCGTACTTCTCGCGCTTGAAGTCGATCAGGCGGATCATCTGCTTATGACCACCGCCCTGATGGCGCATGCTCATCTTGCCGGTGCTATTCCGTCCGCCGGAACGCTTCCGGACCGTCAAGAGCGGCTTGTGCGGCGTTGCCGTCGTCAGGTCGTCGTTGACCTGCGTGGTCTTGAAACGCAGCGTCGGCGTGATCGGTCTGTATGTCTTGATTGCCATTGTCTTTGTCCTGGAGCGCCGGCCCTTGAACTCAAGCGCCGCTCTCCCCGTTTCTCCGGAGCCCACCCATTACCATCAGGGCTCCGATAGGCTTTCACTGTGGCCGTTCAACTCCGGCCAGCCAACCTCTAGAGGTTGCTTACGTATTCGGGCAGCTTCTCGCCGGCCTGCAGCCGGACGTAAGCCTTCTTCCAGTCAGGCCGGAACCCTGCAAACTTGCCGCGGCGGCGTTCCTTGCCCACCACATTTGCAGTGCGAACCGTCGCCACCTTCACCTTGAAGAGAACTTCGACGGCCTGCTTGACTTCGGTCTTGGTGGCCTCGGGAGCAACCTCAAAAACCAGCGTCCCCTCGGTCTCCTTCACGCTCAATCCCTTTTCGGTAATCAGCGGGCGGCGAATCACGGTATAAAGAGTAGGCATTACGCAGCCTCCGTCGTGGCGGCGAGCTTGCGCTTCGACGCATTCTTCTGGAGCATCTCGGCGATCTGCTCAATGGCGGCCTTGGAGAAAATGGCCCGCTCATACCGCAGCAAATCGTAGGGATGAACCTCGTTGTTGAGCACCAGCTCCACACCGTTGAGATTGCGCGCACCCAGCAACAGCGAGTGGGTCAGCGTCTTGCCGTTCTCAACCAGCAGAGCAGTGCGGGTCACATCGAGCTTGTCGAGTGCCGCGCGATAGAGCTTGGTCTTGGCTTCCTTCAGCTCCAGCGTGTCCACCACGGTCAGCTTGCCGTCCGCCAGCTTGGCGGCCAGGGCCGAACGCAGCGCACCCAACAGCTTCTTGCGCGGGAACGCGTAATCGTAGCTGCGCGGCTGGGGTCCGTGCACCGTGTAGCCGTGACGCCACAGAGCCGAACGCACCGAGCCGATACGTGCGCGGCCCGTGCCCTTCTGCTTCCACAGCTTCTTGCCCGACCCGGCGACATCAGTGCGGCTCTTGGTGGCGGCCGTGCCCTGGCGCAGTGAAGCGCGGTAGTGCTTGACCGCTTCCCACAGCAGAGCTTCGTTCACCTGGTCGGGCGCAAACAACGCGTCGGCCAGCTCGAGCGAGCCCACCTTCTCACCGTTCATGTTCAATACGTCTACGTTTGCCATCGTCTTCTTCTTCCGCCAGAAATCTCTTTCCGGCCTCAATCTCTGTGCGCCGCAAGGCGCGATCACCCGCACCGGAGGTGCTACTTGCGCTTGCCGCCAGCCTTCTTGGAAGCCTTCAACGGATCGACCGTACCGGATCCGGCGAAACCACGACGCTCGCGCGGCGGAGTCTTGGCCTTCGAAATCAGTACATAACCATCGCGATGGCCCGGAACTGCGCCTTCGACCATGATCAGGTTCTCTTCGAGGTCGATGCCGCGAATGCGCAGATTGCGCACCGTGACCTGCTCCGCGCCCATGTGGCCAGGCATACGCTGACCGGGGAATACGCGCGAAGGATAACTGGAAGCACCGATCGAACCCTGCACCTGGAACATGTGTCCGTGGCTGGCCAAACCGCCGCCAAACTTATGGCGCTTCACAACGCCGGCAAAACCGCGGCCCTTCGAAGTGCCAATCACGTCCACGAACCTGGCCTCGGCAAAGATGTCCACCAGAACCCGGTCGCCCGCCTTGGTGGCTTCGGCACCTTCGGCGTCCACTTCCAAAGCAACTTCCTTGATGAGCCGCATCGGAGGAGCTTCGGTCTTGGCCAAGTGGCCAGCCAGAGGCTTGGTCACGTTCTTGGCCTTCACGAACTCAACCAAGCCGATCTGGGCGGCTTCGTAGCCGTCCTTCAACAGCGTCTTCAACTGTGTCACGACACAGGGGCCAGCCTGCAGCACCGTGATGGGGTGCACCTCGCCCTTTTCGTCGAAGACCTGCGTCATACCGATCTTTTTACCCAAAATCCCTGTAACTGCCATGTCTTCCTTCCCTCATCATGCGACCTTGCGTTCATCGCACTGCCGGACGCCCTTTGGAGGCTTCTAGCTTGTTTCACCGCACCGCCCGCATCGGCTTCCCGCGCCCCAAGGCGCTTCTGCCCTACCGCAGGTGGCTACTTCTCGAAGGCCTTGATCTCGACATCGACACCGGCCGGCAGATCGAGCTTCATCAGCGCGTCCACAGTCTGCTGGGTCGGCTCGAGAATATCGATCAGCCGCTTGTGCGTGCGGATTTCGAAGGCCTCGCGGGACTTCTTGTCCACGTGGGGCGAGCGCAGCACGCAATACTTGTTCTTCATCGTCGGCAAGGGAATTGGACCAGCCACCGTTGCTCCGGTACGCTTGGCCGTCTCCACAATCTCGCCGGTAGAGGTATCGAGCACGCGATAATCGTATGCCTTCAACCGAATGCGAATCCTTTGTCCTACCATGACTTCCATCTTCCCCGTGCGCGGAGGACGCTTGCCCTCCGCTCACGCACCTGATTTGAAGGAGCCAGCAATCAGTGCCGACTTGCTCAGGCCGCATGACTGCTCCGGCCCTGTTCCCTGACTCCTGCTCCCTGTTACTTGATGATCTCCGAGATGGTGCCCGCGCCTACGGTGCGGCCGCCTTCACGAATTGCGAAGCGAAGTCCCTTTTCCATGGCTACCGGCGTGATCAGCTCGATTTCAAGCTGAACATTGTCGCCC
>Ga0224530_1000404_pt1 | contig 29426 bp, 21 predicted proteins | sample CBST75metaG_FD_179873 | JGI IMG/M metagenome (GOLD analysis project Ga0224530, IMG submission 179873) | Peat soil microbial communities from Stordalen Mire, Sweden - C.B.S.T75 | ecosystem: Environmental > Terrestrial > Soil > Wetlands > Peat | place: Sweden: Norrbotten County, Stordalen Mire...
GCCGCCGTTCCTTCTTGCTCAACGCAACATGCACTCGATGGTAGACAGACATGCTTCCAATCTGCGGCCTGTTGCCCTCATAGACAAGTACACAATAAGATTCATCTCCATCCGGTCAGAGACCTAGAGCCCCGAGGCGTTTCATCATGTCCCGGGTGAACTCCCTATAGGTTGCGAATTCGTTTTCGGTCACAGCCATTGCACAATTTTACTCGTTCTTTTGGACTCGATTGCGACTAGCAACACACATTGCCCGGATGACCGCCGCGATCCGGGTCTGTGACATTATGGTGCAGTGAGGGAACATGAACAAGGGAGATTCTGAATTGCCTGAAACCGATGACGAAATGCTGCAGAACAGCAGGAATGTTTATGAGATCTTGCGCGCTTGGGCGGCCTCTGGATCTCAACTCATCTACTCGACGGGCCCCTACGGATTTGACGTAGAGGGCACGCTCCGCCAGATTCGAGAGCCTGAAGACGAGTCCTGGGGGATACTGGACGCGAGTTTCATCTTCTCCTCGAAGACGCGTGAGATTACCGCCTGTGTTTTTCTGATGCCGCGGATGAAGATTCTGACGAAGCCGTCCGGCGAAGTGCGCGCCGTCGAGTTCGGGCCACAGGGAGCTGGAAGATGCACTCTGCGGTCTCGTGAACGGCGTGTGCCGAATCCGGAGGACGTGAAGAATGTGCTCGCGCAACTCCGCACCTGGTCAGAGCGCAAAATGAACGTGTGGGTCCATCTCGATCATGGATTCTCCGCGCTAGCGTCTTTTTGCAAAGTGGAAGAGGTGAATGACCAGTGCTTTGCTTTAACTGAGGAAGGAAGCAGTCAGACTTTCTTCGCGATTCCAGCATTAGGTTCGCGAGCTTCAATTGAGGATCTTGAGGGATTGACCACAGTTAGATTGATTTCCGAAGATCGCCGATCGGAATTGCGTATTTTTGAGCCGGGAACCGAGCGGAGCAATCTAATGGACCGCATGATAACGAAGATGGTTCAGTGAGGGCCACGCGCTTTGTTCATCTCCCTCTATGACGCAGCCAGGGGGAGGGGGCGAGTGATGCCCTCGGAAGACGCGTGTATTGACGCCTGTGGTGAACTTGTAAGTTGAACCGGCGAAGCCAAACCGCTAGTCGTCTCATATACGCAGATCGGTATCCCAATGCCGCCCAATAATCGCCGATCTGTACCGCGTGATTCTTAATGGACGTCAAAAGCCTTGCGCTTGAAACCAGCTCCCGCAGGCACCGTGAAGCGCTTTCCCTCTGCGCCCCAGGAAGCATGCTTGCTTCCTGGGGCGGGCTACAAAAGAGCTTCCGCTCTCAGGCTTCTTCTTCCTCTTCTTCCTTCCCCTGCCACGGCGGTTCGGCAGCATACCGCTGCGCCAAGGTTAGCCCAGGCCGCTTTTTGGCCCGCTTGGGGCGCGGCTTTTTGCCCGCGGCCAGCGCCACCAGCGCCTTGGCGGAAGCCAAGTCTCCGCTGAGGGCCTTGGCCGTCAGCAGGTTGGTCAGTTCCTCCCAGTTTTGGCCCACTTGCTTGTCTGCCGCATGCCGCAGCCGCTCGACGCCGTCGTTGCACGGCGTCTTTCTTCTGCTCGTCTGCTGCTGTGTTGTGCCGGTTGTACTGCTGGTTGCTTCTTGTGAAGTAGCTGTTATTAACTCCACCACGGTATCGGCCATCGTTGCGACCTTTCCGGCCAACGCTCCACGGACATAGCGCCCGCAGAAAAGGAGCTGCTGCGATTCCGCACCGGAATCGCCCGCAATTCAATAGTGGAATTGCGCGGAATGGACCTCTTGCCTCTCGTCTTTCTCTGCGCGCGTGCGCCGCGAAGATGGCCGCAAGAGAATAGGGAAGGCACTCTCCCACCTTCCGATCGTGTCTCATTTGGTTTGTCTGCTCTCAGCGTACCGGAAAGACGCCTAATTCCCTGCAAAGCCACGCGGGCTGAACGTCAAGGGATTGGGCAGGGCAATCGCATGAAGGGGTTTCATTGCCGAAGAAAAGCCTCAGCGCGGCCCTACGGGGAGCGAAAGAGCTGTCCCAGGGTTGCGCTGCGCTCCTCCCTGGGCTATTTTCACGTCTTCCCTCCGGGAAGACCGCAGTTGATCCTGTGCGTTGGCAGTGCACTGAACAGGTTTGAAGAGCATAACGCATTCATGCGATTGCCCTGAGGGATTGGGCTGCCGCACTTCGGCCCAGAGGGTCCGTTGAACTAAACTTGACGGGAAGACTTCTTCACACGAGGAACCGATCCGTTGAGAAAATCTGCTCTCTCTGTCCTGTCCGTGACTGCATTCGTGCTTCTGGCTTGCGTCCCCGCGCTGCGCGCGCAAAAGCTGACGGCCTCTCCGGTTCCGGTAGCAGTCTCGCCTGAAGAGAACCGCAAGGCGCTGAATGCCCTCTTCCAGGACTATTGGGAAGACAACCTGAAGCACTCGCCCGAGTTCGCCTCATGGCTGGGCGACAAGCGCTATAACGACCAGATCTCCGACTACTCCGTGAAGGCGGTCAACGAAGGGCTGGCCCGCGAGCAGAACTTTCTGCTGCGCCTGGCCGCCATCGACACCGCCGGCATGACGGACCAGGAGAAGATCAGCCGCGAACTGCTGCTGCGCCAGTTCACCCAGGACCAGGAGGCCGCCGAGTTCAAGGAGTGGGAGATGCCCCTGAACCAGGTGGACGGCATCCACACCACCTACCCGCAACTGGCGGCCCAGCTCAGCTTTACCACGGTGAAGGATTACGACGACTGGATCGCCCGCCTGCACTTGATTCCCAAGGCCTTCGACCAGGTGACGGTCAACATGTCCATCGGCATGGAAGACCACCGCATGCCGCCCAAATTCCTCTTGGTCAAGGCGCTGGAGCAGGTGAAGGCCATGGCCGCCGAGAAGCCCGAGGACTCGCCGCTGGCGCTGCCGCTGAAGAAGTTCCCGGCGGCGATCAAGCCCGCCGAGCAGGAGCGCATCAAGGCCGAGATGCTGGACGCGATTGCCAAGGAGGATCTGCCCGCCATCATGCGCTTTGCGCGCTTCCTTGAGGTGAGCTATGTTCCCGCCGGCCGCGAACAGCCCGGCATCTCCGCCATTCCGGACGGAGCCAAGTTTTACGCCTTCAGCATTCGCCGCACCACGACGACCGACCTGACCGCAGAACAGATTCACCAGATCGGCTTGGACGAGGTGAAGCGCGACGAAGCCGAGATGCTGGTCATCGCACAGAAACTGGGCTTTGCCGATCTGAAGAGCTTCCGCGCCAGTCTGAAGACCAACCCCAAGCTGAGGCCAGCCTCGGCGGAGGCGCTGATCGATGCCTATCGGGGTTACGTGAAGCCGATGCAGGCCAAGCTGCCGCAACTGTTTGGCCGTCTGCCCAAAGCGCCTTTGGAAGTCGTCACGATTCCGGAATACGCGCAAAAGACCGCACCGCCTGCCTACTACGAAGACGGCACGGCGGACGGCAGCCGTCCCGGCCACCTCGCTGTCAATCCCTACAACGCAACCGACCGCAACCTCTACTCGGTGGAAGCGATTGCGTACCACGAGGGCGTTCCGGGCCACCATCTGCAAATCTCCATCGCGCAGGAACTCGATACGATTCCCACCTTCCGCAAGTTCCAGATGTATACGGCATACACCGAAGGCTGGGGGCTTTATTCGGAGCACTTGGGCAAGGACGTTGGTTTCTATCAGGACCCTTACTCGGATTACGGCCGCCTGGAAGCCGATATGTGGCGCGCCATCCGCCTGGTGATCGACACCGGCGTCCACTCCCAGCACTGGACCCGCGAGCAGATGGTTCAGTACTTCCACGAGCACACGGCCATGGACGAGCCGACCATCCAGAGCGAGACGGACCGCTATATTGCGTGGCCCAGCCAAGCGCTGGCCTACAAGATCGGCCAACTGAAGATTATGGAACTGCGCGACCGGGCCAAAAAGGCGCTGGGAGACCAGTTCGACATCCGCGCTTTCCACGACCAGGTGCTGGGCGCGGGCGCCTTGCCGATGGACCTGCTGAGCGACCGCATCGACGGATGGATCGCCAGCCAGAAGGCGTCCACACCGAAATAAACTTGACCCGAAAAACGCTTTGAGCCAAACGGCCCGCCGGCCTGCAATCGTCCTTACGATCTCAAGACGGCGGGCCGTTTTGTCGTTCTACAGGCCGACCTATTCGCATGGAGAGCTGCACCAAAAGAGGCAGACGAAATCAGTAGGCCTCTATGCGGACAAAAAGCGCAATCTATCCGCCCGCAAGTCCCCAAAATATCAGAATCGAATCCGCCGCCTCCGCAAGAGTCTCCGCAAACAAGCCAACAAATTTCGCAAGCAGGTCTGTAGGGAGGCATACAGATTCTGCAGGGAGGTCCGTAAGGAAACGGACTAAATTGTCGAAATTGGCCGTTTTTGCGCATGATTAGCAGCGTTTTCGCTACCGTTAAGCAGGGATCAGAGAACAGAAATAGGAGGATTTCGGCGATGCGGCAGAATCAACGGGCGTTGGCGCGGAAGAATCTGGATGCGGAGTTGCGGCATTATCGGCGCGCGGGAATGGAGAAGAAACCGACCAACAGCCTGCTGCGAGCAGTGCGGCAGTCGCTGGGGATTCCAGTGGCTGAGATTGCGGAGAAGATGGGGGTATGCAGATCGGTGGTGCTCGATTTTGAAGCAAGAGAGCCGCAAAGCACTGCCTCATTGAAGTCAATGTCGCGGATGGCGGAGGCGATGGGCTGCAAGGTGGTGTACGGAATCGTGCCGAAGGACGGGAAGACGCTGGAATACCTGGCAGAGTCGCGGCTTTGGATGAGAGTGATGGGAGGGGAAACCAAGCATTGGTAGGAGACCTCAGAACAAGTCCAGACTCAAGAAGACCATCCTTCAGGGGCTAAAGGCCACGTTGATTTTCCGGCTTCAGCGGCACGGCTGAAGCCGTGTTCTTTCAAAACAGGACTTATTCAGAGCCGCCCTAGTACTACTAGTTGTACTTGCTTCGAAAGGCTTGAATCCGGGCCTAAAGGCTCGAGATTTGGGCCTGTTTCCAGGGGGTTAAAACCCCCTGTTCCCTCCGTCACCGTTATCTGCAACTCTTCGTCACTGCTGGCTACAACTGTAGTACCAGGCCTTTGACCGCATGATTTCGCTCTTTGGGTTTGTGCTTTCCCACCCATGCCGCAAAGTGCGCGGCATGGATGGGGCACCCTGTGAAGTTTCATCGACTGTGGGTGGCAAAACAGGTAAGCGACTTTGAAGTTCATAGCTTATTCATATCCATCTAATATGCCGTTCTCAACTATCTCCTAGATTTTAAGCCAGCATTCAATTCATCGCCGATAGCGGCCGGACCGACAGCCGATCCGCGCATCTTTGTCCGGCACGATCAATCCCCATGGGTGGAAGCGAACCTACATACCGCTACAAACTTCACGCGTTCCTCCGCTCGAAAACTGTTTCCACTTCAGAGCCACAACACGGATGAAAGGTACATTATGATTCGAGGCCGATCTTCGTTTCAATTGGTATTTCTTGGATTGATGAGCGCGGCAGTTGCCGTTGCGCAAGGGCCCTCTGCCGAAGTTCCAGATGCAGCGGACCAAAAGCAGCCGAAAATCACCAACACCGAGACGATCGTTGTGACCACGCAGGGCGAGTTTCGCGACGAGCAGGAGCTGCAGACTCCGGCGCTGATTGAAGAAGCGCCGGGAACCAGCCCCATCAAGATTCTTGCGCAGATGCCCAGCGTCAACTTTCAGGCCGCCGATCCCTACGGCTCATATGAGTGGGCGGTGCGCATCTCGGTGCGCGGCTTCAATCAGAACCAACTGGGATTTACGCTGGACGACATTCCGCTGGGCGATATGTCGTACGGCAACTGGAACGGACTGCACATCAGCCGCGCCATCTCGGATGAGAACATCGGACGCATTGTGCTGTCGCAGGGTACCGGTTCGCTGGAGACGGCCTCGACCAGCAACCTGGGCGGCACCATCCAGTTCTACTCGGGCGACCCCTCCGACAAGCGCAGTTATACCGTGAACCAGGCCTTGGGCAGCTTCAGCACTTATCGCACCTACGCCAAGTTCGAGAGCGGGCTGCTGCCGGGAAACACCAAGTTCTATCTCTCTGGCGCCTACAACCTCTCTGAAAAATGGAGAGGACACGGAGACATCGGGCAGAATTACTGGCAGCTCAACGGCAAGCTGGTGCATTACGTCGGCAAGAACGGCGCGCTCTCCATCTTCGCCGATGTTTCAGACCGCCGCGAGGTGGATTACCAGGACGTGAACAAGATCTGGGTGGAGAAACTCGGCTACAACTGGGACAACTACGGCAACTGGGCGCAGTCTGTACAGGCCGGGTTGGCTTACGAGGGCGTAGGCAGCTATCCCTCGCCGGTCAGCAGCCTGAATGCTGATGAAGACCAGGTGGATGCCGCGTACTACGGCGGATCGGGACTGCGCAAGGATCAGATCGGCGGCATCAGCTACAAGCAGGCAATCAACGATCATCTGACCTTGAAGCTGACCGGATACGGCCACCACGACGATGGACGCGGCCTGTGGTTCACGCCCTACGTTCCGACGTTCGCCAACATCTACTCCGCAGCACCCACGTTTGTCTCTCCGGTCTCGCTGCGCACGTCGGAGTATCAGATCAACCGCGGCGGCGTTCTGGCGTCGCTGGCGTATGAGTCGGGCAGGAACAAGGTGGAAGGCGGCGTCTGGTTTGAAGGAGAGAAATGGAACCTGGCGCGGCGCTATTATGGCACGACCATGACCAGCCCGGTGCACTCACTCTATGACTTCCCCACCAACCCAATGACCACGCAATGGGAATACATCTTCAACAGTTACGTCTATCAGATTCACTTGCAGGATCAGTACAAATTCAACGACAAGCTGTCGGTTTCCGCGGGCTTCAAGACGGTCGAGAGCACGACGGACGGCAAGCTGTCGGCGACCTTTCTGTCCACGCCGCCGGTGTTTGCCTATGCCACTCTGCAAGGCGGAATCGGCTACTATGCAGGCGAGTATGCGCAGGGACAGCTCACCTCGGGCAAGCCCTTCCTGCCCCAGTTTGGGGCGAATTACAAGATCGACGGGCACAATGAGCTGTTTGCCGATGTTGCCTATAACGTGCGCGCCTACCAGCCCGGCGGCTACGGGTACGGCACTTCGCCGTGGAACTCGACGCAGGCCAATTACAACACGCTGACGGCCAGCCTCAAACCGGAGACCTCGTGGACCGAGGAAGGCGGCTTCCGCAGCACCACGCAACACGCTTCCGCGCAGGCCAGCTTCTTCCATGTCAACTTCGACAACCGCTTGCTGGCCTTCTCACAGGGTGCGGGCGTGGCCGGAAACGCATCGATTCTGTCCAATGCCGGCGGTGTTACCACCAACGGCCTGGACGGCTCGGTGAGCTGGCGCATCACTCCGGAACTCACGTTTTATAACGGCGCGACGTGGAACAAGTCGACCTATGACGACAACGTTTTGGCGGCCGACGGAACCTGCCCAAAACAATACAAAAACTCCGACGGCACATGCGTCACCATCAAGGGCAAGATCAACGTGGATACGCCGGAGGGCATGTACAAGACCGCGCTCGATTACAACAAGTCCGGCGCCTTTCTTCACTTTGGCGGCGAATATATGTCCAAGCGCTACTTTACCTATTCTGACGACGGCAGCGTGGGCGGCCGCTTTTTGGCCGATGCGGGCGCGGGCTACAAGCGCGAGGAGATCGGCGCTTTCAAGGAATTGAAGGCGCAGATCAACGTCAGCAACCTGCTCGACCGCCAATATTACGGGTCGATCGGCACCAACGGCTTTGTCGCCAGCGATCCGCAATCGCTCAATAACAACACGCTGCAAGTGGGCGCGCCCCGCGCCATCAGCGGCTCGCTGTCGGTTCGCTTCTAGAGCTGTATCTTCAGAGCACGGCCCGAGGGCGCGGACGATTCCGCGCCCTCGGGCTTTTTGCGCCGGACAAAAGTGATAGCCTTGAGGGTCGCGATTTTCTAATTTCAGACAACCGCCTGGAGTAAATTCCAGCCGCGGCGATTCAATCGATGGAGAGACCCCGATGAAGCGCTTCATTGCCTTGGCTGTGCTTTGCGCAGCGTCCAGTTGCCTGCACGCACAGGCTATCGATACAACTGTTTGCGAGGTTCTGAAGAACCCGCAATCGTTCAACGGAAAGATCGTTCGCATCAAGGGAACGGTGGTGGCCGATTTTTCGCAGTTTGTGGTCAAAGGCGAGGGCTGCGGCCAGACGATCAACGGCCTCTGGCTTTCCTATCCGGAAGGGACAAAGGGAAAGGCAGGCCCGGCTGCGGTTCTCACGTTCCAACCGGCGCGCAACTTTGCCGGAGCCGTCCAGGCCGCCGAACGGACGCCTGTCCAATTGGACAAGAGCAAGGACTTCAAGCAGTTCGATTCCCTGCTTTCTGCTCAGTACAAAAGCAGTGGCATGTGCCTGGGATGCGCCAAGAACGTCGTAACCGCAACCCTGGTGGGCCGGCTGGATGGTGTTGCGGAGGCCGGGCTGCGCCACAACAAGGCAGGCAAAATTGTTTCCGTGGAGGGCTTTGGAAACTTGAACGCCTACGCCGCGCGCCTGGTGCTGCAATCGGTTTCTGAGGTCTCCGCGCAGGAGGTGGACTTTTCCAAAGCCGCAGCGGCAGCCAAGGGCGACTCGGTGGTCGACACGGGCAGCAAGGATGGAGTTGCGGCGGCGCACCAGGCGGCCAAAGTCTTCGGCCCCGGCAATCCTCTGGGAGAGCAGATTGAACGGGCCGCCAATGCGTTCGGCAAGCCCGGCGACGACAACGGGGTCAACGTCGGATTCGGCATCGCCAACGAAGTCACGGCGAAGAGCGAAGCCAAGGGCGAGAAGGACTCCGCTGACGGCGTGCTGTTCAACTGCACCTTCGACATGGGCCGTCTGAAGGGCACAGCTTTGTCGCTGGCGATTATCTACACCGGAACGCAGATTGCCGATCTCCGCAGCCCGCAGCCGGACACGGAAAAGGCCGACGTGCACGAGTTGGAATCCCACGCCTTGCAGAACGCGGTTCTGGGCGCGATCGGGAACAACCTGAAGACTCTGACCCTGCCTGGCGGCTACCTGGCATGGAACACGGCCTGGGCGCCAGCCGACCGCGACAAGGCATTGAACGACGCCATCATGAATTTCCTGGCAAACCAAGCATTGTTGGGAAGATAGACGGAAGATGCGCAAGCAGCCCTGCCGATCTGCCGCCGGATCTGTGAACCGGCGGCGGACGGGTAGATTATGCATCGCGGGAATCTCAGCGGCCCGGCTCACGATGCGCGTATTCTGGATGAAAGCAAGACCACTCCGATGGAAAACAAGGAAGAACATGGCAGAGATCGCTGTTGAGGCCACCGAAGTACCCGCGCAGTTGCCCCACATCCGCGTGGCCGTTCTGGGCGCCGGCAAGATGGGCGGCACCCTCCTGCAGGCTTTTCTGAAGCAGAACCTGTTCGCCCCGGATCAGATTCATGCCACAGTGGGCCACAAAGAGCGGGCGACGGCGCTGAGCACGCAGTGGGGTGTGGACGTCAGCACCGACAACCTGGAGGCGGCCAGCCAGGCCGACCTGATTCTGCTGGGCGTGAAGCCTTTCCAGGTGCCGGACCTGATCGCGGAGATTCTTCCCGCGCTGACGCCGGCCAAGACGCTGATCTCCTTTGCTGCATCGGTGAAGACCCGGGCCATTGAGGACGGTGCGGGCATGGAAATCGGCGTGATCCGCGCGATGCCCAATACGCCTGCCGCGCTGGGCGCCGGCGCCACCGCTCTCTGCCGCGGACGCTTCGTTTCTGCCAAGCAGATGGAACTGGCCGAGCGCATCTTTGAGACCGTGGGCCGCACGGTGACGGTGCAAGAGAAGCTGATGGACGCCGTGACGGGGCTTTCCGGCTCGGGACCGGCCTACATCTACATCGTCATCGAAGCCTTGGCGGAAGCTGGCGTGAAGGTGGGCCTGCCCCGCGATACGGCCACCCTGCTGGCCGCGCAAACCACCTTTGGCGCTGCCAAGATGGTGCTGGAAACCGGCTATCACCCGGCTCTACTCAAAGACACCGTGACGACTCCTGCGGGTTGCACTATTGACGGCGTCATGGAGTTGGAGGAAGGCGGCATCCGCGTGGCGCTCATCAAGGCGGTCATGCGGGCCACGGAGCGGGCCAAGCAACTGGCTGCTGGCTAGGCCACCTGCGGTGGGGCCAACCTCACCCAGGCATTCGGGTGTCCCAGGTCCCAAAATCGGGACCTGAGGCACCCGGCTTTTGTTGCTTTAAGGCCTTCGAATGCACGCATTTGAAATTCCACGTACGGCGCTTCCGCAACAGAGGCTCGCCGGGTTAATCTACTAGTTCGCCGACTCGAGCCCTTGCCCATTCAACGTCCATCCTGGCTGCCCAACTACCTGCCTGAACTGCAAGGCCTGCGCGGACTTGCTATTTTGGGTGTGGTTCTGTATCACTGCCATCCGCGGCTGGAAGGCACGTGGATGTACTACGGCAGCCTGTGGGGCTGGTCGGGTGTCATCGTTTTTTTTGCGCTGAGCGGATTTCTGATCACGTCGAATCTGCTGGGCTCGCTGGACAAGCCGCATTCCATGCACAGTTTCCATGCACGCAGGGCACTGCGCATCCTGCCGCTGTATGCGCTGGTACTGGTGGTCTGCTATTGGCAGGCGCCCTGGTTTATCGGGCCCAGCACATGGGATGCGGTAAAGGCCGCGCCCTGGCTGGCTTATCTCTTCTTTGTGCAGAACCTGTTTCACTTGACCCTGCCGCCGGTGATCGGCCCCACCTGGGCGCTGGCCATCGAGGAGCAATACTACTTTTTGTGGGCACCGGCGGTGCGCTTTTTGCGCAAGCCTTGGATCCTAAGCGTGCTGCTGGCAATGGCGCTGATTGCGTCTCCGCTGCTGCGCCAGAGCCACTACACCTGGCTCACTCCGACGCATACCTTGATTCATTTGGACGGCATCGCGTTGGGCAGCCTGATGGCAGTGGGCCTTTACACGATTCCCCTGAGTCGGCGCGTCTGGTGCTGGATTGGTAGTTGCAGCGCAGTGCTGGGTTTTGCAGCGGCAGCCACGGTGGCCGGTGGAACAGCGTATCTGGATTCCGCATTGGCCGTGATGTTTGCCGGTATGGTCCTGGCCCTGGCGACTTCCACCGGCGCGCGCAATCCGCTGAGCTTTCTGCTGCGGCGCGGACCACTGCCCTTCTATGGCCAGATCAGCTACGGCCTGTACATGATCCACATCATGGTCTTCGTCTTCTTCGGCTGGTTCGACCTGCGGATGGACGCCTACGGAACGGCAGGCAATCTGGCCGTGGTGGGCTTCCGGTTGGCGATGTCGACGGCTCTGGCCACCGCGCTGTGGTACGGGCTGGAAACCAAAGTGCTGAAGCTGAAGAAGTACTTCTAGATCTCTGAACACGTAGCAGAACCAAGAAAGACCATCCCTCGGAGGCTAAAGCCCGCCTCGATGATGCGGACTTCTGCGGCACCCTTCGACAGGCTCAGGGCAGGCTGAATTTGCAGAGTCATAAGAGGACAAGAACAAACGCAGGTCCCCTTCGACATCGCGCAGAGCAGCTTTCGACTTCGCTGCGCTCCGTTCAGGATGACAGGTTTCTGCCTTTACCGCGGCCAGCGGCCCACGATTACAAAGAGCGCCAGAAGGAACAGCGTGACGGCCGGTGCGGCCTCTTCCTGGCGGCGCAGGTGGTAGATGCCGGCCAGGACCATGATCAGCGCCAGGCCGCTGGCCGCCGCCAGGACCAGCAGGTTTTCGGGAACAAACGGGGCCGGCGCCACCACACCCAACGCTCCCGCGATTTCCGCCAAACCGATGAAGGCGGCCAGACCGCGCGAGACGCCTGCCGGGAGGCCGTTGGAGCGAGATTCCACCTTCCGCATCAGCCGTTCATACGCAACGAGTTTGGTGATCCCGGTGAACAGAAAGATGGCCGCCAACAGAATTTGCGCAATCCAGAGTAGAGTATTCATCGCTCGACATGCCTCCCTTGCTCATCCACGCGGCACTTGGCGACAGACAGCCCGGCCATCAGCAGTAGCCAATGATTGAAGTCCGCAGAGCCAACGGATGTCAAGGTCAGTGCGAGACATCGTCCGAGTCAATGGAACAGCGAGAATCGTGCATGCGGGAGGCGCTCCACAAAGTGGAACGCTGTCATACCCGGATGTGACATTTATCACCCGCAGCCGCAACCTGCGCTGCTAGGCTGTTAAAGTCACCGGAATTTTCACTTACGAGGTGGATCATGAGCGAAGCAACAAGCAAAGGCCCTCTGAGCCCGGAGTTGCTGGCCAAGATGGATGCCTACTGGCGCGCCGCCAACTATCTTTCCGTGGGGCAGATTTATCTGAAAGACAACCCGCTGCTGGAGCGTCCGCTGACCCTGGACGACGTGAAGCCGCGGCTGCTGGGCCATTGGGGCACCACGCCCGGACTCAACTTTCTCTATGTGCACTGGAACCGGCTGATCCGCGAGCGCGATCTGAACATGATGTTCGTCATCGGTCCGGGGCACGGCGGGCCGGGGCTGGTGGCGAACACCTACCTTGAGGGTTCGTACACCGAGATTTACCCCAACATCGAGCAGAACCGGGACGGCATCAAGCGTCTGTTCCGGCAGTTTAGCTGGCCGTATGGAATTCCCAGCCATGTAGCTCCAGAGACGCCGGGCTCCATTCACGAAGGCGGCGAACTGGGCTACTCGCTGCTCCATGCGTATGGCGCGGCGTTCGACAATCCGAACCTGATCGTGGCCTGCGTGGTGGGCGATGGCGAGGCCGAGACCGGCCCCCTGGCCACCAGTTGGCACGGCAACAAGTTTCTCAATCCGGCCACCGACGGCGCGGTTCTGCCCATTCTGCATTTGAACGGCTACAAGATCGCCAATCCGACGATTCTGGCGCGGATTCCCCATACCGAGCTGGAAGAGTTGATGCGCGGCTACGGCTATGAGCCGTTCACGCTGGAAGGCGACGACCCGGCGGTGATGCACCAGCAGGCGGCGGCGGTCTTCGACACCATGCTGGACCGCATTGCGGCGATTCAGAAAGCGGCTCGCGAAGAGGGCTGCACCGAGCGCCCGGCGTGGCCGATGCTGATTATGCGCACGCCCAAGGGCTGGACCGGACCGAAGGTTGTGGACGGCAAGCCGGTAGAAGGCACTTGGCGCGCCCATCAGGTGCCACTCTCGGAGATCTTCGAGAAGCCGGAGCATCTGCGGCAGCTCGATGAGTGGATGCGCAGCTACAAGCCGCAGGAACTGTTCGACGAGAAGGGCAAGTTCCGGGAGGAACTGGCGGAGATTGCACCCAAGGGCCGGCTGAGGATGGGCATGAATGCCCACGCCAACGGCGGACTGCTGTTGAAGCCGCTGAACGTGCCCAACTTCCGTGAATTCGCCATCAAAATTGAAGGCCGCGGACAGAAAGACGCCGAATCCACGCGCTCCCTGGGCCAGTTGCTCCACGCCGTGATGGAAGCCAACAAGGAACAGAAAAACTTCCGCGTCTTCGGGCCGGATGAGACGGCTTCCAACCGGCTGGGTGACGTGATTACCGGCACCGGCAAAGCCTGGATGGCCGAGACGCTGCCGGTGGACGAGAATCTTTCCGAAACCGGGCGGGTAATGGAAGTGCTGAGCGAGCACATGTGCGAGGGCTGGCTGGAGGGTTACCTGCTGACCGGACGGCACGGCTTCTTCAACTGCTACGAGGCCTTCATCCACATCATCGACTCGATGGTGAACCAACACGCCAAATGGCTGAAGGTAACGCGCGGCATTCCCTGGCGGAAGCCGATCGCGAGCCTCAATTATTTGTTGAGTTCGCTGGTTTGGCGGCAGGATCACAACGGCTTCTCGCATCAGGATCCCGGCTTTATCGATCACCTGATGAACAAGAAGGCCGACGTGGTGCGGATTTATCTTCCGCCGGATGCGAACACGCTGCTTTCGGTGGCCGATCATTGCCTGCGCAGCAAGAACTACATCAACCTGATTGTGGCGGGCAAGCAGCCCGCACCACAATGGCTGCCGATCGACGAGGCCATTGCCCACTGCACGACCGGGCTGGGCGAGTGGAAATGGGCCTCCAACGACGAGGGCAATCCCGAAGTGGTGATGGCCTGCTGCGGCGACGTACCCACGCTGGAAGCGCTGGCAGCCGTTTGTTTGCTGAGGGAGAAGATTCCCGATCTACGCATCCGCGTGGTGAACGTGGTGGATCTGATGGCGCTGCAGCCGCAGTCGGAGCATCCGCACGGGCTGCCGGACGAGGAGTTTGACCGGCTGTTCCCGGTCGGGACGCCGGTGGTCTTTGCGTTCCACGGCTACCCATGGCTGATTCACCGGCTCACCTACCGGCGGCACAACCACGACAACATTCACGTGCGCGGCTACAAGGAAGAGGGCACCACGACCACGCCCTTCGATATGTGCGTGCTGAACAACATCGACCGCTACCAACTGACGCTCGACGTCATCACCCGCGTGCCGCGACTGGCGCCGAGGGTCAAGGCTGCGCAACAATGGTATTCAGAGGCCATTCAACGTCATCACCTGTACGTGGCTGAAAACGGCGATGACCTGCCCGAGATCAGGAACTGGCGCTGGCCTCAGGAACTGACTCACTGACAGGACGGGTTCCGCAACGCGTGACCTGCCTGCAACCTTGCCAACTGGCCAGGCCCGGACTTTCCGGGCCTGGCCACTAACTTGCTGACTGATCAGCTCAAAGCAGAGGTTTATTTTCATGTCGTCTTTGCCCGTATTGGTTTTGAACAGCGGTTCTTCTTCCATCAAATTTTCTGTCTATGAAGCCGGCAACGGCGAACGCGCCAAGCTCGTTGAGGGCGCGGTGGACGGCATCGGCACCGAGTTGGGCAAGTTCTGGATCAAGGACGCCAGCGGCAAGAAGCTCGTCGACGAGACTCCGGCGCTCCCCAATCGCGCGGTTGCATTCAAGCTGGTCTCGGACGCACTCCACTCCGGGCACTTCCCCGCACCCTTGGCCATTGGCCACCGCATGGTTTCCGGCGGACCGACGGTGCAGGACAACCAGCGCATCACGCCCGAGCTAATTGATGAGATGGAGAAGTACACGGCCTTTGCGCCACTGCACACGCCCATCGCTGTCTATATCATGCGCGAGGCGCTGAGCCAGTTTCCGGGCATTCCCAACTTTGTCATTCTGGATACCTACTTCCATCGGACGATGCCGGAAGTCGCCAAGCACATGCCGATTCCGCCGGAGTATGCGGAGATGGGCGTACGCCGCTATGGCGCGCATGGTGTTTCGTACGAGTCGATCGTGTACCAACTGCAGCCCAAGGTGCCTGAAAAGCTGATCGTGGCCCATCTGGGCAACGGCGCATCCATTTCGGCCATTCTGTACGGGCAGTGCCTGGATACCTCGATGGGCCTGACGCCCACCGGCGGCATCATCAGCGGCACCCGCACGGGCGACATCGATCCTGGCGTGCTGTTGTTCATCCTGCGCAAGTTCGTGGATGCCGGCATGACGGCCGCCGAAGCCGCCGACCAGTTGGAGATTGTGGCCAGCAAGAAGGCCGGCCTGCTGGGCGTAAGCGAACTGTCGAACGACATGCGCGACCTGCGCGACGCCATCAACGCCGGCAACGCCAAGGCGCGACTGGCCGTGGACAAGTTCAACTGGACCATCATCAAGTGGATCGGCAGCTATGTGGCCGAACTGGGCGGTCTGGACATGCTGGTGTTCACCGGCGGCATCGGCGAAAACGACATCGCTGCCCGCGGCGAAATTTGCGCGGCGCTGGGCGCACTGGGCATCATCGTGGACCCGGCCAAGAACAACGTCCGCGGCGAAGCTACCATCTCCGCCGACAATTCGCCGGTCACGGTGCGCGTGATTCCGCCCGCCGAGGACTTGATCATCGTGAACCACGTGGTCCGGCTGCTGGCGCAGTAGGCTACGAGGAAGGCTGCTGATCGAAGCCTGGGGCATCCGCCTCAACTGGCTTGATCAGCAGCCTTCTCTCTGCCCACCTGAACTATTCCTCTCTCCCTGTCAGTTCGATCCCATCACGAATCCCCAAGTGCAAGAACGCAAACAAACCATGCGCTTGCATTACACTGGATTGTCTGAGATGGAGCCTTCCCTGATGACTGTCTCTGTAGAGCTCAAGGGCGCATTGCGCCTACCTTCCCCTGCATTGCGACGCTTTGCGTGGGGCGTGCTGGCTTACTTCATCGCCGTGATCCTGTGGGGTACGCTGGTGCGCGCCACCGGCTCCGGCGCTGGCTGCGGCAACCACTGGCCGCTGTGCAACGGCACGGTGATCCAACACTCGCCGCGGGTGGATACGACGATCGAGTTCATTCATCGCATCACCAGCGGCCTCTCCTTCTTCTCGGCTGTGGGGTTGCTGGTGTGGACCTTCCTGGGCACCGTACGCGGCCACCTGGCCCGTGCAGCGGCCGTGGCGGCGGTCTCGTTCACGTTGATCGAAGCCATCTTGGGCGCACTGCTGGTGAAGCTCGGGCTGACGGCGCAGAGCCAGTCGCCGCTGCGACCGGCCTATCTGGCGCTGCACCTGGCCAACACGCTGCTGCTGCTGGCCGCGCTGACGCTGACCGCGCACCTGCTGAGCCGGCGAAAAGGCTATTTGCGCAGTACCACCCGCCTGGTGGCGCCTTTCGGAGCCCTTGCGACCGTGCTCGTGGTCATGACGGTGGGGGTCACCGGCTCTCTGGCCGCGCTGGGCGACACGCTGTTTCCGGCCAGTTCCCTGGGAATGGCCCTGGCGCAGGACTTCTCCGCCACCAGCGGCTGGCTGGTGCGCTGGCGGTGGACACATCCGACCATTGCGTTTGTGGCCAGCATCTTCCTGATCTGGCTGCTGGTGCGCGCGGCAAAACACACGACACAGTGGGACAATCGCGGACTTTCCGCGCTGGTGCTGGTGCTGCTGGCGGCAGTGTATGCGCTGGGATTGCTGGACGTGGTGCTGCTGGCTCCGTTGTGGGTGCAGGTGGCTCATTTGCTGGGAGCCGATGCGTTATGGGCGGCGCTGGTGGTGCTGACGGCACGGGTGACGCTGCAGCCGACGGAAGTGGCGTAGCTGTTTAGCAAGTTAGCGAAAAAGCCCCGCCATGGCGGGGCTTTTTCTGTTAGCGGAGTTAGTGGGGTTCGCGGAGTGAGCAAGTTTCTTGCTTTCCCACCCATGCCGCAAATGCATGGCATGGATGGGGCACCCAGTTTCATCTGATTTCCGATGTTCCCGGTTCGCGAATTCCTACTCACTACTCACTACTCCCTGCTTCCTGTTCCCTGCCTTATTTCACCAGGACGCCGGGGGAGACATAGGTGCTGCCTTCCACGGGCGCGGGGATGACCGGCAGGGTTGGGGTTGAGGTCAGGTTCTCAATGACGCCGTTGTGCAGCAGGACCGTGTCTTCGGTTTTGCCGCCTCGGATGCTGGGGTTCCAGGCGAAGACCTGGTTGTTGACCACTACCTCAGTTCCGTTGGGCGTGGCCACCCAGTCGCGCTCCGCGTAACCGGCAGGACCGCCCTGGTGGTGGAAGCGCTCTTCGCCGGGATAGCCTGCATCCGCAAACGCAGTCTGCGCAACCTTGTACAAGCCGGCCGAAGTGGCTCCTACCCGGGTGGCGTTCATCAACGCGGCGTTGACCTGGGCCGCAATGGTAAAGAACCCGGAAAGCTCCGTCGGCAGTGCGCCGAAGTGGACGAAGCGGGTGATGGAAACGACCAAGCCCCATTTGCGCGCACACAGGTTGAGCATGGCATAATGCTGGAGCCGTTTGCCGCGCGGCACGGCATGTTTGTATTTCAGGATGCGATCATCCACGCCGTAGAGGGCCACCGAGGGCAGAATGCCGCGGCGGAAAAGGCCAGCAGTGGTGATGGCTTCGAGGTCGAACTCCGAAAGGCCGGGCTCGACCTGGTGGATTGCCTCCACGGTCGCCGCAGCGGTCTCCGCGCCCAACCAACGGAAGCGTGCGATTTCAGGCTCCGTCATGGACCTACGCAGCGGATAGAGACTGACCTGCTTGACGCCCGCGCCGGGCATATCCGAGCCCAGGGGCCCACCCGCCAGGCGCACGGCTGCGGCCACAGTGTCGTCGGCATACCAGGGAAAGAGCACCGGCTCAAAGTCCAGCGCGCCGAACTCCTCGTCGTGGGCGCGAGGAGCTTCATTCTCGGTGGTAAAGTAATAGCGTTTGCCCGCGGCAGTGACCAAAACGGAGTACGTGCCGGTTTCGGCAGCCGTGCAGACAATCCCTTCTACCGCTCCGCCTGTCAGCCAGGCAATGTTTTCGTTGCGGCGGATGAGCACGCCGGCCAGACCCTGGGCGCCGAGCCACTCCACCACGTTTTGGTGCTTCTGTTCCAACTCCGCATTCCACGCCGCTTCCGTCACCAGCGTGACGCCATTCGCGACCAAGCTCTTGCCGATTCTTTTACTCATGACTGCGCTTTCCCCTCGTTGATTGCTCAAAAGAGATTCGGGCGCTGACGGATTTCGTCAACGCCCGAGGGTTTATGCGATTCCGGCTTAGTCTTCCAGCTCGGGGTGATAGTAGCTTTCCCATCCGAGGTAGCGGGTAGCGGCTTCATGGACAGACTTGGATACGTCGCTGAAGCTGGCCGCCACGTGATGCTCGAATGCCTCGCGGCAAATGTACTTGAGAAGCTTCTGCAGTTGCGGAATCTGGGCCACACCAGCGCCGCCGAATGTTTCCAGCGGATCGTCGGTGAAGGCGCCCGCACCGGTATAGCCGCGAATGACGCCGCGGCGGTCGTCGGTCGAGAAGCGCGCATAGCTCATGGCGCCAGCCTTGACACGACCCACGCAGGTGCCGAAGGCATTTTCCTTGCCCACTGTGCCGGCAATGATCGCCTGATAGTCCATCGTGGGGGCCTTGGCGAAGAAGTGCTTGGGCAGGTTGGAGCAGTGGAAGCAAACGCACTTGTCGGGATCGGTGCCGTAGTTGTTGTTCCAGTCGAGCAAGGCGCTGGGCGTGCAGCTGGCCAGCGAAAGCATGTACATGCTGAGCGCGCCGGGGACATCCACTTCGCAAGCGGAGGGGATGAGATCGTTGCTCATCATGCTCATGATAGTGCAAGGCACCACGCCGAAGAACTCTTCGAGGGAGTTCCAGCATTGCACGGTGGTGATGGTAACCGCGGTCTCCTTCATCCAGGAGTCAATCACCGTGCCCAGCTTGGCCATCTTCAGCAGTGCTTCAGCGGGAATGCCGGCGGTGCTGACGTAGTTCTTGATCGCCGTGAGCTTGGCCTGCGCGCCATCGTCGGTATCCTTCATGCGGTTGATGCGGCCTAAAATCTCAGAGAGATCGATGGGCTCGATGGAGATGCCATTGGTCTCGAGGATGCGCTCGGAGTAACGAACCGTGTTGAAGGCCGCCGGACGTGCGCCGATGGCGCCGATGCGCAGGTTCTTGAGGCCCTTGACGATGCGGCAAACCGCAGAGAACCACTCCAGATCGACCGTAAACTCGGGCGACGTGAGGGACTCGGTGTGCAGCGTGGTCAGCGAATAGGGAATGCCGTACTGCATGAGGTTGTTACAAGCGCTCATCTTGCCGCAGAAGCTGTCGCGGCGAACGGCAATGGTCATGTCGTCGGAGCGGTCGGGAGTAGCCTGCACCAGCACCGGGACCTTCAGGCCGGAAAGCCGGATGGCATCCACGATGCCGCGTTCCTCGCCGAAGTTGGGGAGCGTGATGATAATGCCGTCGATCTCGTCGGCGTGCTTTTTGAAAAGCTCCGCGCAGCGCTCCGACTCAGCGTAGGTTTGCACCGCGCCAAACCTTGATTCCTCCGGGCTCAGTACGATAGCCCGTGCTCCAACTGCCTCCAGAACGGAGATAATCTCTTCACGGCCGGTCTTGGCCAGGTGGCCAGGGAAAAATCCGCGGTTACCCACAACCACGCCAAATGTCATTACACGTTGTGCCATTTTGTCTGCTCCTCATCATTGCCGCAGTGCGGCTCAAGTACTCTGGCCGGGACCGGATATGCCGTCATGCTTCCGGGACTCAGCAACAGGGATCGGATTCAACAACTCCGCGCGCCATGACGGTCTTGCGCGCGCCTCTCAAAAAAACTTGTCTCACTTTCCCGCGGCGTGGAAGCCCGGACAGAGGCCGGATTTCCACGGGCGGGAAACGACTACTTGGTGCTGCGCCGAGGACGGAACTTGACGACGTAGCAAACGCCAATCACCGTCAAGATGGCGCCCCACCAAACAGGTGTGTGCAGATAGTTCAACTCCACAGGGGCGAGATAGCCGGTGGCCAGTTCAAACAAGCCATAGCCGAGGATCATCACGCCGTAGATCAACAACAGCACTCCAATGAAGAACCAGATGGGAATACCGGAGCCATGCATAAGTGTTTACCCTTTCTCTCTCGCTACCAGAACAGAATGTTGAGCGCCGCAAAGATGATCACCGCCAGGACAGCCCAGATGTAGACGTTCTTGTAGAACGGAACGGGCTCTTCCCTGGGCAGAATGGTGGCGCCGTACACCAGACCATCCAACTCCGACTCCGGCTTGGCCTTGGTGAAGAGGCTGACGACGAAGATGATGATGATGCAGGTGAGGAAGGCCCACAGTGCGCGGTACAGGTTCTCAGCCATGGGCTTGGCGTCGGGCGAAAGCGCAACGCTGGCCAACTCCGAGGGATTGAACTTGACCCACACAAACAGGCTGACCGAGGTGAGGATGCCGCCGAGCAGGCCGCAGAAGCCGCCGGCCGCAGTGGCTTTCTTCCAGAACATGCCCATCAGGATGGCGCCCAGCAAGGGAGCGATAAAGAAGCTGAACAGGGCCTGCACGTAGTCCATGATGCCGTGTGCGTGCATGACCAGATAGGCGGCGCCGATGGACACCGCCACGCCTATGACAATCGACATTCGGCCTACGGCCACGTAGTGGCTGTCAGAGCCGTCCTTTTTGATGAGGGGCTTATAGATGTCGTAGGTCCAGACGGTGGAGAAGGCACTCACGTTGCCCGCCATGCCGCTCATGAAGCCGGCAATCAGCGCGGTGATGCCCAGGCCGAGGAGGCCAGGTCCGCAGTAGCGCACCATCATCAGCGGCAGCGCTTCGTTGTAGCTGTGCAGCCCGTAGTTCTCGTCGCCGCTCAGCACCTTCTGCTGATATTCGGGAGTCAGCTTGGTATCAGGCTTGGCCATGGCGGTCGAACAGGCGCTCTTGTCTGCCGCACTGCTGAGCGTGGCGCAGGACTTGACCACGTCCTCACCAACCAGTTGGCGACGGCTGCCGTCGGGGTTCTGCAACAGCACGAGGCCGAGCAGACCGGGCAGGATGACGATGAACGGAACCGCCATCTTGAAGAAGGAACCGATGATGGGAGCCATGCGCGCGGCGCGCAGGTTGTGGGCAGCAAGGACGCGCTGCACGACCAGGAAGTCGGTGGTCCAGTAGCCGAAGCTGATGACGAAGCCCAGGCCGAGGACGATGCCGGTCCAGTGAACGCCCATGGGATTGCTGGCGAAATGGCCGGTATCGCGCCACAGATGGAAGTAGGTGTCATTGTGCAGGTTGGTGATGATGCGGGACTTCAAACCGCCCACGCCGCCCGCCTGAATCATGCCCAGGATGGGGACCAGCAGCGCGCCGCCCCAGATGAGGATGAACTGCAGAACCTCGTTGTAAATGGCGGAGCGCAGGCCACCGAGGCCGACGTAGAGAGCCACCGCAACGGAGGAGACGAGGATGCTGAACGTGATGTCCCAGCCCAACACAACCTTCATGACCACGGCCATGGCGAACATGTTGACGCCGCTCATGAGGATCATCTCAATGGCGAAGGAAACGGCGGCCAGGATGCGGCTGGACTCGCCGAAACGCAGCATCAAATATCCAGGGACGGAGTGGATCTTGGAGACGTAGTAGAACGGCATCATCACCAGGCCGAGAAAGAGCATGGCGGGGATGGCGCCGACCCAATACCAGTGTGTGGCCAGGATGCCATACTGATAGGCCGAACCAGCCCAGCCCATCAGTTCGAGGGATCCCATGTTCGCGGAGACGAAGCTCAAGCCCGCGATCCATGCGGTCATTTCGCGACCGGCCATGAAGAATTCTTCGCTGGTGTTGGATCTACCCTTGAGGTAGAAACCGATCCACACCACCATGCCGAAGTAAATGGCGATCACGGCGAGATCAAGGGGCCTCAGGTGCGCCAGAGGGGCGACACTGAAAGCCAGGAAGGCCGGGAGAGGAGCGATACACCCGGCGGCGATAGAGGCTGGGACCAAACCGAACATTGCGTCACCTGAAAAAGGGCGAATTCGTCCGAGAAGAATCCGGACGTCCGACCCTTAGTAAATGGGTTTACTCCAAGACTTGTCAAGCGGCAAAACGCCGGGCCGGGAAAAAATTCGGCGGAGTAAACCGGAGTTCGCCGGGAAGCAGAGTGGAGGGAGCCAGAGACTGGCGCGCCCCAGTAAGCGTTTACCGGCCCAAGTGTAGCACAAGTTTCAGGCCGTGCAATCCCGGCCTTCATTTCCCTGCATTTTCGCGCCGAACTGCCCGCTCGCGCAGGGCCAGGCTGCGCAGCACTCACGGCTGTAACACTGCCATAAAAATGACATTGCGGCCTGCAATCCGGTCTTTCTTTAGAGTGAGCCAGCTCACACCGACAGGTGCGCGCCGATACATCTCGGAGGTATCAGCGGTGCCACGCTGTCGGGTACGAGGTATGGACCATGCAGGAACCTGGCGCGAATCGCTGGACCCATCCCACCGTCATCCTCGTCGCCACAGACCTGAGCGACTTGGACAGGTTGTTGCCGTTTGCTTTCAAGCAGGCGGACGAGACCGGAGCCCGGCTGATTCTGCTGCATGTGCTGGCCGCAGGCACAGGGATGGCGGTAGACGCCGCTGGAATGCCTTATTACGATCCCACAGGGGCCTTGGAGTTTGCAGGGAAGGCACTCGAGCCCTGGTGTGAACAAGCGCGCCGGCGCAGCATTGCATGCGATGCCCTGCTCCGGGAGGGCAATGCCGCCCAACAGATTGCAGCCGTGATTCGGCAGTTCCAGGCAGATCGCGTCCTTCTCGGGACCCGGAGCCGGAGCAAACTCGGCAAGTTGCTTCTTGGTTCCGTGGCAGAACAAGTGCTGCGCTCGGTCAATCTCCCGGTCTTTACCGTGGGTCCGGAGGCTCATCTTCCGGTCGCAGAAGCCGGCCAGGAACAGGTCGTGCTGCATGCCACCACACTGAGAGAGGCCTCTCGGCCGAGCGCGGCACTTGCCTGCCAGATCGCAGCCAGCCAGCGGGCGAAGCTGATCCTGGTACATGTGCTGCCTCCCGTGGATGAGATGGAGCGGGAGGGACAGCCGACGGGCCTGGACTCGGCTGCCCTGCACGAGTTACGCGTTCTGGCTACGGAGATTGGGGAGGGATGCTGCTCCGCGGTGGAAGCGCACGTGGTGCATGGCAATCCCACGATCGAGATTCTGGCCGAGGCGTCGGAGCGCCATGCCAGCCTGATTGTCCTGGGCGCCACACAACACTCCGCACTGGAAAATCTGACCCGCGACCGGGTCGTCTACCAGGTACTGGCTCATGCGCGGTGTCCGGTGCTGACTCTGAAGGAGGCTTTGGTGCATCCGGTCGAGGGTCCGACAGACCGCATGGCCATTCATCTCTGAGGCCAAGGCGGTGTGGACCGGTCAGGAACAGGACCGAGGAGAGGAAATATACAACCGATCTCGTCAGGCAAACCGGGCACCCCAAGCCGCAGCTGTGGGTGCCGGTAAGTCTGTAGGGCAGGAAGGTATCAGGCCGTCAGGCGCTCGAGTTGATCGGGTTTCACGATGGTCAAGCTGGATCCCTTGATCGTGATCCATTCGTCGCGGCGGAACTGATTGAGCAGCCTGGTAACGGTTTCACGGGAGGTGCCAGCCATGTTGGCAATCTCTTCGTGGGTAAGGGCCATGGTGAAGCGAATTTCAGGTTTGCCAGTGGAATTGGTGCGTCCCCAGTCAAGCAGCAACCGGGCCAGCCGTCCGGCCGCAGAGCCGGAAAGCGCCAAACGTTTGGCATCGTGAAAGACAGTGAGGTATTCACCAGAAAGAGATTGCGCCGCATGCATGCTGGCGATCCCGTGGCGGCCGAGAAAGTCCACAAACTCTTGCTTGCGGACGGTCTTCACCTGACAGGGTTCGATGGCTTCTGCAGTGACTTCATGGGGAACGTTGGCGAGGACTGCGCTGAGTCCCATCACGTCACCGGGGGCCGCGATCTTGAGGATCATGGTCTTGCCGTCGCGCGATGTGGACGAGATTTTGACTTGGCCGAAACAGATAATGAAGACATTCCGTGCTGGATCGCCCTCAGAAAACAGTTTCGCGCCACGAGCATGGCTCATCATGATGCCGATGCCGTCATAATCCCGCAGTGCCTCTGGTGTGAGATTGCAGAACATCCGCAGATGGCGATGCTCACAGTTTATGCAGTCTTCCGGGGGGCGATGGGAGTGAAAAGAAGCCATACTTTTTCCGCAGCTGAATCTGAAGTATAGCGCACTTTGTTCGAATCTCAGGCAGGGATTTTCCTTCAATTTCCGTTGGGGTCAAAAAGCGCGGCGCGTGAAGATTTGTAAAGACAAATATTTCTTCTACATGGAGGCGGCTCTGGGGCTTCTCCGACGGGTCGTGCCGACGCGGTTCAGGCAGCAGGCCAGGTAGGCGCGAGAGACCTCACGCGCCAATTCCTCCAGCAGTTGCATGCGCAGGGGGGGGTGTATTTCGAACGCCTGATTGAGGACTTCCATGGGGAGGAGCAGCACCGACCCCAGCGTCTGCGCAGCCAGCGTGAAGGTATGGTGGCCGTCTCCGAGCGCGGCCGCCAGCTCAACCAGATCTCCGGGGCGCGCCGGTCCCAGAGTGAGCCGGGTCTCCAGCCGCTCTGCCCGGCGCAGGAACTGCCCTGAAACCACCACATAGAGGCCACGGCAAACCGCGAACTGGCGAAACACAATTTCGCCGGCATCGAAGTCGATGCACTGGGCCGAGCCGTTGAGCAGGCTTCCGGTGGCCGGAGGGCACTGCAACAGTTCTGCCAGCGGATGCGCTGCGACGGCATCCATTCGCCTGGATCTTACCTCAGGTTGCATGGCTACATCTCCCTTTTAGTCTTCGCTCTGGATCCGGTCCCGCGGTGTGTCATGGCAGCAATCCACCTGCCGGCCGGTCCTGAGCGAACGCGTTTGGTATTGCGGATTTGCGAAGAACTCAATTCCACAAATCGCTCCAAATGCAGCAGTTTCAGAAAAACAGAACTCCGGGAGGCCGATCAGGATTTCTCCATGCGCCTCCCTTTTCTTCCTCAAAGGCCCCGGTTTCCCGGCTGCCTTGTGTCAACAGGTTTCTACAGGCGGTTGAGCCTCCGGCTCCTGGCCGGCGGACGCCGTTTCCGGCGGGACGCACAGCACGGGCACTCGCGAGCGTGCCAGCAAGGCAAAGGCGGTTCCATGGGGCCCCGGCGTCTGGCTGGCGCGTTTGACCCCGACGACCAGCATGCTGGGATGGAATTCCGCAATCGCTTCGACCACCACGTCCGCGGGATTGCCATCTTTGACGACGCAGCGGACGGGAAAGAGCTCGCCGGGCTTGACACCGAACTCGTCCAGCGAAGCGGCACAGGGATCCACGGAGGCCTCGGCGGCGCTGCGCGCGTGGAGCACCAGCAACGTGCGCTGGAAGGTCTGGGCCAGCGAGCAGGCGGTTTCTACCGCGGCCTGCGCGGCCTCATTGCGCTCCATGGCCAGCATCACCAAGCCACCCGGGGCGGGGCGGAAATCGCCGGCATTCCAATCCGCAGCGACCGCCAGCACGGGGCAGGCCGCCAGCCGGACCAACTGTTCGGCAATCGCACCAACGAGGACGGGCCCAGCGCCCTCCATACCTTGGGTGCCGACCACGATGAGGCCCGCTCCATATTGGAGAGCCACGTCGACCAGCATCCTGGCCACCGAGCCCTGGCGGATCTCCGAATGGCTGGGGATTCCCTCCCGCAGCAGACTACCCGCCAACTCGTCCAAGGCAGCACGCGCCTTTTCGGTCAATCCTTTCAGCACCGGACCGGGTACGCGGCCGACGGCGGCATAGTCCATGGGGTCGATACCGTAGGCAAGCACGACGCGCGCGCCATAGGCTCCGGCCAGTTTGCGGGCATACTCGAGAGCAGCCCCCGACCGGCCATCCAAATCCGTGGCCACAACGATGGTCTTCAAGCCGGTTGCAAAACTCATGAAAGTCTCCTGGCGCCCCACAGCGCCTTCCTAGTTGAATACCATTGGATTCCGAGTCTGCGCCACCCTTACAGACACAGGCAGTGACACCATTCACCCCGGGCTGTGATTCGTGTCACAGCCGTTGCTTTGGCGTATCTTCGCAACAAGCCCTGCCGCTGGCGGCCCCCACAGGGCCTTCCGCAAAAAGTCTATACACCGGACGGGGAAATGCGGTAGCCTTTTCCGCGTCATGAGACATACTCAAAAACCCTCTAGTCAAACGTTTTGTTCGTCCATCATCGCCTGCATAGCGACCCTCCTGCTGGGTGGCGCGCTGGCCACCTCCGCACAAGCCCCGGTACCGGATTCACCGGCCCTTGAGGCTAAAGCCCACGACATGGTGGCCAAACTTACGCTCGAACAGAAAATCGAGTTGCTGGGAGGTGTGGATGGAATGTTCACCCATGCCGTACCCGCCATCGGCCTGCCCCGTCTGAAAATGTCGGACGCTTCTCTGGGCGTTCGCACTTGGGGACCGACCACGGCCTATGCGGGAGGCGTGGCGCTGGCCGCCACCTGGGATACGGAATTCGCGCGCAGACTGGGCGCAGGACTGGGCAAGGACGCCCGCGCCCGCAGCGTTCATTTTCTGCTCGGCCCCGGGGTCAATATTGCCCGGTCGCCGGTGAACGGGCGCAATTTCGAGTATTTATCGGAGGACCCTTTCCTGAACGGCGCCTTGGCGGTTCCGTTTATCGAGGGCGTGCAGTCCCAAGGGGTGATCGCCACGGTGAAGCATTATGCCGTGAACAACCAGGAGTACAACCGGCACAACGTGAGTTCCGACGTGGACGAGCGGACCCTGCGCGAGATCTACCTGCCGGCCTTCGAGGCTGCGGTGACCAAGGGCCACGTGGACGCGGTGATGAACTCCTACAACCTGATCAATGGAGTTCACGCCACACAGCACGAGTACCTGAACCTGAAGATTCTGAAGGGCGAGTGGGCTTTCCCGAGCATTCTGATGTCGGACTGGGATGCGACCTACGACTCAGTGGGCGCGGCCAACAACGGGCTGGACTTTGAGATGCCGAGCCCGCGCTTCATGAATGCCACGGCGCTGCTGGCCGCGGTCAAGAACGGCTCCGTGAAGGAAGCGACCCTGGACGACAAGGTGCTGCGGCTGATGCGCACGGTGCTGCGCTACGGCTTCCTGGACCGCCCGCAGTTCGACCCGTCGAATTCCACCTACTCGGTGGCGGATCGCGCGATTGCCCTGGAAGGTGCCAGGGAGAGCCTGACCTTACTCAAGAATGAGGGGCTGAAGAATGACGGCAAGATTCTGCCGCTCGATCCAGCCAAGGTAAAGACCCTTGCCGTCATCGGCCCGGATGCATGGCCGGCCGTGACGGGTGCAGCTGGCTCGTCGGAAGCCCAGGCTTTTGAGCCGGTCAGCATCGTCGGCGGCATCGCCACCCTGGTGGGCCCCGACGTGCGTGTATTGTATGCGCGCGGGCTTCCCACCGAGAACGATGTTTTTGGGAATACCGCCTGGACGGGGAGCGTCAAAGTCTCCACCTACGCCAACAAGGACTTTGCCGGAACGCCCGAAGCGACCACGCAGGGAAACATCTCCGACTGGAAGCCTTCACCGTGGGACGTGGACAACCTACATCCACGGAGCATCCGCTACAGCGCCGCGTACAAGGCAGCCAAGAGCGGCAAATACCTGGTTCTGGCCGCTGCAAACGGGGAAGACGCGTTCAAGGTGATGGTGGACGGCAAGCAGGTGCTGGAGCAGATCCACGCCGAAGGACAGGTTCCCCTGTCGACAACGCTGGAGCTGACCGCCGGACAGACGATCAACGTGGTGGCCGACTACCTGCCGCATGCGCCGGGCGTCCGGTTGGGATTGGGATTGGCGTATGAGGCCGACCTGATCTCGGAGGAAGCGAAGCAATTCGCCGCCGCAGCAGATGTGACCGTTGCCGCCATCGGCTTCAACCACGACACAGAAGGCGAAGGACAGGACCGCACCTTTGCGCTGCCCTGGGGACAGGATGCGCTGGTTGAGGCGCTGGTTGCCGCCAATCCACACACCATCGTCACCGTGACGGCGGGAGGCGCTGTCGACACGCGGCGCTGGCTCAGCAAGGTTCCCGCGCTGCTTCACGCCTACTATCCCGGCCAGGAAGGCGGCACGGCCATTGCCGAAGTTCTGTTCGGCAAGCAGAACCCCGAGGGCAAGCTGCCGGTGAGCTTTGACCGCAGTTGGGAAGAGAACCCGTCGGCGGCGTACTACTACCCTGTGAAGGGCGCCGACGACGTGCTGCACGTGACCGAGACCGACGGCCGCAAGGTGGATTACGTCATCCCCCACGTAAAGTACGACGACGGCCTGATGGTGGGTTACCGCTACTGGACGACCACCGGCAAGCATCCGCTTTATCCGTTTGGCTTCGGGCTGAGCTACACCAGCTTCAGCTTCTCCAAGCTGCAGGCGCCGGCGACGGCGGCCTCCGGCTCGACGGTTGCGGTCAGCTTCGACGTGACCAACACCGGCAGCATGGCTGGAGCCGAGGTGGCACAGCTTTACGTTTCTGACCCCACGGCCAAGGCCAAGCGCCCGGAGCGCGAACTGAAGGGCTTTGCGAAGGTTCGCCTGGCACCGGGAGAAACCAAACATGTCACTCTGAACCTGGACGCCCGCGCCTTCAGCTACTGGGATGCGACGGCCCACAAGTGGACCATCGACCCCGGCAAATTTGTGGTTCTGGTGGGCGACTCGAGCGAAAACACGCCGCTGCACGCGGATTTGACGCTGCAGTAGCGAGTCAGCGAGTCAGCGAAAATGCCCCGCTAAAGCGGGGCATTTTCTGTTCGCGGAGTTCGCGGGGTTAGCGGAGCTAGTCATCATGGAGTGACCGGTCCACTGCGCTGGCCGTGGGTTAAGCTGTGAGCCAAGCAGGATCACAGTTCAGAGCCACAAGCGGAGAGGAACCGGTCATGAAGGAAAAGGTACGATTTTTGGGT
>Ga0224530_1000405_pt1 | contig 29395 bp, 23 predicted proteins | sample CBST75metaG_FD_179873 | JGI IMG/M metagenome (GOLD analysis project Ga0224530, IMG submission 179873) | Peat soil microbial communities from Stordalen Mire, Sweden - C.B.S.T75 | ecosystem: Environmental > Terrestrial > Soil > Wetlands > Peat | place: Sweden: Norrbotten County, Stordalen Mire...
CTAGCCCATTTCTTTGGCACGAGCGCCCAGTTCTGGCTCAACCTGCAAAGCATCTACGAACTGCGTCTGGCCCAACAGAAAGCCGGGAAAGCGATCCATGCGCTTCCGCAGCTCAAGCATCTCGAACGCATTCCTGCCTGAACGGTTTGCGCCCTTCAGTTGAATGAGAGTTTGTGATGATTGCGTTCCGGCAGGTTTTCTTCTTCTTCATCGGCCTCGTCGAGCGGTTGACCTTGCCGAATTACGCACGTATCTTTAGGGGGTGACGATGAAAACTTCCCCCAACACCGTGCGCATCGGAATTGCGGTCGTCGTGATCGTGGGCACCATTGTCTGGCTGGCCTACTCCGGTTATGGGGCCAACAAAAGCTACTACGTCACCATCGCTGAGCTGGGCGGCATGGGCGAAAAGGCCTATCACAGCCAGTTGCGCGTCGAGGGTTTCGTCCAGCCTGGCACCATCGAGCAGGACGGCACCCACGTAACCTTTGTTTTGAATGAGTTTGAGAGCCACTCGCCCAAGGCCCCCACCGGTCGCCTGCTCAAGGTCAACTACAAAGGCTCCGAGCCGCCGCCTGACACCTTCAAGGACGACGCCCAGGCTCTGGCCGAAGGCTCCTATGGCCGTGATGGCGTCTTCCACGCCACCGTTCTCCAAGCCAAGTGCGCCAGTAAGTACGCTCCGGCGCAGCCCGGCGCCGCACAGCCCGGAGCCAAGCCGGCGCAGTCCGCCAACAGCCCCCGAGTTGCCGCTCAGACCCCTGCTCCTCACGCATCTAACCCACCCGCAGCCCCGGCTGCCGTAAACTGACCCACATGACAGCTGCCGCCAGCGAGGCTGTTGGTTCAGTCCTCTGCGCCCGCCTCGACAAAGTCTCCAAACTCTTCGGCTCCTTCGCCGCCCTGCGCCAGGTATCGCTAGACTTCGAGCCTGGCCGCTGCTATGTTTTGATCGGCGAAAACGGCGCGGGCAAGTCCACGCTGCTGCGCATTCTTGCTGGCCTGCTCAGGCCCAGCTTCGGAAAGGTCACGGTCTTCGGCGGCCTCGAACCCCATGAGGCCCGCGAGCGCATCGGCTACATGAGCCACGCCCCCATGCTCTACGACGAGCTGACCGCCCAGGAGAACCTGAGTTATTTCCGCAGCCTCTACCCTGGCCGTGCCTGCCTGGCGCCTGCTGAAGCCCTGCGCCAAGTGGGTCTTGACCCGGGACTCGACCGCCTCCTTGGCCAGTATTCGCAAGGAATGCGCCAGCGCACCTCGCTGGCCCGCGTGCTGCTCTCCGTCCCCGAGCTGCTGCTTCTCGACGAGCCTTTTTCCAACATGGACGTGGAAAGCGCCCGCCAAATGGTCGAGTTGCTGGCCAGCTTCCGCCAGGGCAACCGGACGATTGTTTTGACGACCCACCAGCGCGAACTGGCCGCGCCCATCGCCGACTGGATACTCACGCTGCACGCCGGCCGGGTGGCGTCATTTGAGGAAAGAAGGCCAACGCGATGAAGACCAATGCAGCCCGCTTGCTCGAATCCCTCGGAATTTCTTTCAAACTCCAGGAGTACGAGGTTGATCCCGACGATCTCTCTGCCCCCGCCGTTGCAAAGAAGATCGGAATGCCGCCCGAGCAGGTTTTTAAAACCCTGCTCACCACCGGCGGAGCGGGCACGTACGTCTTTGCTGTCATTCCCGGCGACGCCGAGCTGGATTTCAAAAAACTGGCCCATGCGGCTGGTTTGCGCAAGGCCGAGATGGCTTCGCTCAAGGAGGTGCAACCGCTCACCGGCTACATCCGCGGCGGCGTCACCGTTTTCGGCGCAAAAAAAGCCTATCCCGTCTTCGTGGACGAGACTGTGATCCTCTTTGATCAGATCAGCGTCTCGGCCGGCGTCCGCGGCACGCAGCTTATCCTCAGCCCTGACGACTACCTTCGCGCCGCCGAAGCCCAGACCGCCGACCTGACAAAATCCGCTGTCCCTTGGGGACACGACAAATGACCCGCGCCCTCTGGACTCATCTGGTGAAAGACCTGCGCATTGAGATGCGCACCCTCGACGCCCTTGTCTCCATGCTGTTTTTCTCCCTGCTGGTTGTGGTGCTCTTTTCCATCGCCTTCGACCCGCGCGGGGCCTTTTCCCAGCAGATCGCTGGAGGCGTTCTCTGCGTGGCTACTATGTTCGCCTCGGTCAGCGCCCTCAATCAGGCCTGGGCCCGCGAAATCCGCCATCAGGTTCTCGACGCTCAGCGCATGGCGCCCGCTCCCGGCGCGGATCTTTTTCTCGCCAAGGTAATTGCGAATTTTCTCTTCGTCACCGTCGTTCAAGTGATCCTGGCGCCTTGTTTCCTTATCTTCTACAACCTTCACATCGCGGGGCAGGCTTGGTTGCTGGCATTGGTTCTGCCCTTGGGCACTTGGGCATTGGTCGGCAATGGCATCTTCTTTGCCGCGCTCTCCATCCGCAGCCGCAACCGTGAGCTGCTGCTTTCGTTGATTCTCTTTCCGATCTTCATTCCGGCGCTGCTGGCTATGGTGCAGGCCACCACCGCCATCCTCACTGGCGAAAGCGACCCCACCCTGTGGATCAAGATGCTTCTGGGCTACGACATTATCTTCACCACTGTCAGCCTGTTGCTCTTCGACGTCGTCTTCCACGCCGAGTAAACCCGGAGATCTTTGCGCGATATACTTGGGGTATCCCCTTGGAGGCGTTTTCCATCCGGTTTCGCGGATGTCGCCCGTGGGGAAATTGTCTGCGGCCGCCTCATCGGGTGTGCGGTTCTCGTGGGGAAACAGACCTTGACAATTTCGCATAAGCGTTGGTTTTACGCCCTCTGGCTGGTCCTCATCGGCTGTTTTGCTGTATTGCACGCCCTCCATCTCAGCGCCGACTTTCCCAATCAATCGCCGTGGTATATGGACTGGGCCAAGTACACCGATGAAGGCTGGTACGGCAACGCGGCAATCCGTGCCCACCTGACCGGACGCTGGTATCTGCGGGGAGACTTCAACCCCGCGTCCGCCGTGCCTGTGTGGCCCTTTCTCGAGTGGGTACTGTTTTTCTTCACCGGGGTCACCATCCAGGCCGCGCGCGGACTGGCTGTCGCCTTCTTCTTTTGCAATCTGCTGTTGACCTACCTGCTGCTCAGGCCGCGCGGGCCACGCTGGATGGCGTTCCTGGCCATGACGTTGATTGTCACCAGCCCTTTTCTCTATTGCTTCAGCCGCCTGGCCATTCTGGAGCCCATGCTGATCACGTTCACGCTGGCGGCCCTGAACCTCGCCGTCCGCCTGCCCCGGCTGCGCAGGCCGATGGTCGCTTCAGTCGTCATTGGCCTGCTCTTCACGCTGATGATGCTTACCAAGACCACTGCCGTTTTTTTGCTGCCGGCACTGGGCTGGGCGATGTTGGCGCCGCTCTGGGACCGCCGACAGCTTGAGCCGGGGTCTCCACGGACAGGTCTTCATTCGTGGGGTGGAAAACTGGTCGTGCGCAGCGCCTTGGCCGCGTTGGGCGCTTTTGCCGTCACCTTTGGCCTGTGGATGGCGCTGGTTGTCCGTTTAGGCCTCTTCCGAGACTATAAGTACCTCTTTTTCGTGAACAAATACGTCAAGCCAAAGGGGTTATCGTGGCCGCTGGTCAGCTTCTGGTGGTCCTTTCACGGCGGACTATGGGTGGACCCCATCCTGATTCCGCTGGTCGGGCTGGTGGTTCTGGTTGTGATTCTGGTTGCGATCCAGACTTCACGCCATCCAAGGCCAGAGTCGGCTCCGTGCAATCCATGGGCCCGCAATTTGTTGCTGGACCCCGTCTTCGGCGCCTCCATTCTGGCCGTCGTTGGCTACATCCTTTTCATGACCTACCAGGATCATCCCCAACCCCGCTATTTTGCCGTGGTGGCCTTCTTTAGCTTCCTCGTTGTCGCGCAGGGAGCAGCAGCGCTGCTCGGTCAAACCGCTCCGGCAAACGGAATCCGTCCGTTTCGCCCCAAGAAGCGAATTTTCGGCTGGGCTGTGGTCGCGTTCGCTGCTTTGGCTGTGGTCTTCAATGGCTTCCAGGTTCTGAACTACACTGCCCATCCCGAGTACACCTTTGTCGATGCGGCGCAGCGGCTGACCCGCTATATCGACGAACACCCCAACGGCAGGCGGCTCCTGGTTTCGATCAGCGGCGACCAGATCAGCTTGGTCACCCACCTGCCCGCCCTGTGCGACGACTTCGGCACTCAGAACCTGGTTACCAAACTGGCCCATTACCAGCCCGGCTGGTACGCTGCCTGGAACGATCTCGACCCTGGCACTATCGAGGACATCCACACCCACTTCTCGCTTGAGCAGGTAGCCAGTTTTCACGCCTTCGACGACCCGGATCGCAATGTTTTGGTGCTTTTCAAATTGCATCCTCTTCCTCGAGGACAGGTGCGCGAGCCCGGTCGGCAGGACCTGAAAATTCCGCTTCCCGGCGACAAGATTGACATTCCGGTTCAATAGCCGGACAGGGCCCGTTGCGGGCTTTTTCGGGCCGCCGTTTCCGTTTTTGGAAACCTGTCGAGAATCGATGTGATTGCAATCACTCGACAGTGCCCAGCACGGATGATAACCTTCGAATGACTATCTCCCCCCGGAAAAATCATGTCGTGTTTTCTGGGGCCGTTCGTGTGGCGATTCAAAACTTCTCGTTGGAGGAATTGTGACTGTATTAAATTGGGTAGAATTTTTTCTAGGCATGAGCGCGCTTTCGCTCGTCGCAGCTATGTTCGCGCGCCAGGTCATCGGCTCGGACACCGGAACCGTGGCCATGCTTGACATTGCCGCGGCCATCAAGGAAGGCGCGATGTCATTTCTCAAGCGCCAGTACAAGATTGTGGCGGCCGTCCTGGGCCTGCTGCTTCCCACATTCGCCAACGCGCAGGAACACGCGAGCGGCGGCGAGGCCAGCCTGGTGCTGCCGGACCTGAGAAGCGTGAGCTTCCTCGGCGTGAGCGGATATAACCTGCTGGCGATCGGATTACTGTTCTGCGTCTTTGGCCTGCTGTTCGGCCTGACAATTTATACGCAGTTGAAGAACCTGCCGGTTCATCGCTCGATGCGCGAAATTTCCGAGCTGATTTACGAGACCTGCAAAACGTACCTGATCACGCAGGGCAAGTTCATTCTTCTGCTATGGGCTTTTATCGCGGTCATTATCGCTCTCTACTTCGGTTGGCTGCAGCCAGTACCGAATAAACCGATTATCGTTACGCTGCCGATCATTTTGCTGTTCAGCCTGATCGGCATCGCCGGCAGCTACGGCGTGGCGTGGTTTGGCATTCGCGTCAACACCTTCGCCAACTCGCGCACGGCGTTTGCCGGGCTGCGTGGCAAGCCGTATCCCTGCTATGCGATTCCCCTGAAGGCTGGCATGAGCATCGGCATGATGTTGATCTCGGTCGAACTTCTCATCATGCTCTCCATCTTCCTGATTATCCCTAGCGATTATGCGGGCGCCTGCTTCATCGGCTTCGCCATTGGCGAGTCGCTCGGCGCCGCTGCCCTGCGTATCGCTGGCGGCATCTTCACCAAGATCGCCGACATTGGCGCCGACCTGATGAAGATCGTCTTCAAGATCAAGGAAGACGATGCGCGCAACCCGGGCGTGATCGCGGACTGTACGGGCGACAACGCGGGCGATTCGGTTGGACCCTCGGCTGACGGCTTTGAAACCTACGGCGTCACCGGCGTGGCCCTGATCACCTTCATTCTGCTGGCCGTCCACGATCCCAAGACGCAAGTGCAACTGCTGGTCTGGATCTTCGTCATGCGTGTGGCCATGCTGGTGTCGAGCGTGTTTGCGTACTTCATCAACGAAGCCATCGCGCACGCGAAATACGCCGATGCCGATGAGATGGACTTCGAGAAGCCGTTGACCTCTCTCGTCTGGATCACCTCCATCCTTTCCATCGCCATGTCCTACTTCGTCACCTACCTGATGCTTCCCGATCTCGGCGACGGAACGCTCTGGTGGAAGCTGGCTTCCATTATTTCCTGCGGAACTCTGGCGGGCGCAGTCATCCCCGAGCTGGTCAAGGTCTTTACTTCGACCAACTCGAAGCACGTCAAGGATGTCGTCACCTCCGCGCAGGAAGGCGGAGCCTCGCTGGGAATCCTCTCGGGATTCGTGGCCGGCAATTTTTCGGCTTACTGGCTGGGACTCTGCATGGTTGCGCTGATGGGGACGGGCTATTTCTTCGCTACAGGCGCCTCCATGGCGACCCTGATGCTGGCTCCGGCCGTCTTCGCCTTTGGCTTGGTAGCCTTCGGCTTCCTCGGCATGGGCCCGGTCACGATTGCCGTCGATTCCTACGGCCCGGTCACCGACAATGCGCAGTCCGTCTACGAGCTGTCGCTGATTGAAAGTGTTCCCAACATCGAAGCCGAGTTGAAGAAGGACTACGGCATCAACGCGAATTTCGAACGCGCCAAGTACTTGTTGGAAGCCAATGATGGAGCCGGCAACACCTTCAAGGCTACGGCCAAGCCAGTGCTGATCGGCACCGCCGTCGTCGGCGCCACCACGATGGTCTTCTCGATCATCATGGCCCTGACCGGCGGACTGACCCACAGCGTAGAGAACCTCTCTGTGCTGCATGCGCCCTTCCTGCTCGGCCTGATCTGCGGCGGCGCCATCATCTACTGGTTCACCGGAGCTTCCATCCAGGCGGTTTCGACCGGCGCATACCGCGCGGTCGAGTTTATCAAGGCCAATATCAAGCTGGAAGGCGCTGAGAAGGCCTCGGTCGAAGACAGCAAGAAGGTGGTGGAGATCTGCACTAAGTATGCGCAGAAGGGTATGTTCAACATCTTCCTCGCCGTCTTCTTTGCAACTCTGGCCTTCGCGTTCATGGAGCCGTTCCTGTTTATCGGCTATCTGATTTCGATTGCGATCTTCGGCTTGTATCAGGCCATCTTCATGGCCAATGCCGGCGGCGCATGGGACAACGCGAAGAAGATCGTGGAGGTCGACATGAATCAGAAGGGCACGCCTCTGCACGATGCCTGCGTGGTCGGAGACACCGTCGGCGATCCTTTCAAGGACACTTCGTCGGTGGCCATGAACCCGATCATCAAGTTCACGACCTTGTTCGGATTGCTGGCCGTCGAGCTTGCCGTGTCGCTCACTGCAACCAATCCGCTGCTGACCCATGTGCTGGCAGTCGTCTTCTTCCTGGTCTCGATGACCTTCGTTTGGAGGTCCTACTACAGGATGAGGATTGGCGGGGCGGTAATCGAATAACCCCTGTCTTACCGATCGAAGAAAACGCCGCCCGGAAACGGGCGGCGTTTTTTTACAGACCCGGGTGGCGTCTGCTCATGAAAGCGGCCTTGCCCGGTCCCCTTCGTCATGGTGCCCCTGCTCCTCTAGCGTCGTGCCAACCGCCCCGGCTCTAAGGGGCAGGGAACCGGAATGCCCAGCGGGGAACGAACGTTTAATCCGATCATTGGTCCTGCTTCCGATCTGGCAAAGCGCCGTTCGGCGAAGTTGACCAAGCTCATGCCGAATCACAATGCCAGCTTGGCCAGTGATTGCAGTTCCGGATTGTCCACAACTGCACAGATTTCCGTCCCAAATGCACCGATTCTGCGCCTTGTTCCCGGCCCCTCGGGGGATTAGGCTTGAGTTTGAGTGGAATGCAATTGTGCCCTCTGGGGTTGCACCGGATTTGGAGCAGATTGGGTAGCCAGAAACCCGCACTCCGCAAGGGGGTTTGCGCTTTCCACAGGCAATTGCCTTTGTTTGGAAAGTTGATGCTGGGAAGGTGAACAAAATACAAGATATTGTGGTTTGTTGTTGACATGCACCACAGACAGCGGTACTTTCTCAACTACGGCCCTAATCGGTTGGTATCAAATTTAGGTGTGGGAATTCCACCAAGAGGCCGTTGAGATCTGAGAACTCACGGTACTTTTTTATCCCCGTTTCACGTTCCTTGATTCAGATTTTTTGACTCCCTCCAGGTGGTTTTGCCCCCGGAGAAGAGCCACAGATTCACCGGTATTTGCTGATAGAAAGGGTTTTTATGAAAGAGGTCCAGTTTCCGTCTTCCGTCGCTGCTTTACAGACTCCCCACACCCCGGAGGGCTTGATCTTTACTCGTCGCTTCACGACGGAGGGCGTTTCCCCCTATGACGAGCTCCAGTGGGAGCTTCGCACCGCGTCGATTACCGACAGCAACGGCAATACCATCTTCGAGCAGAAGAACGTCGAGGTGCCGGCGGACTGGTCGATGACAGCCACCAACATCGTAGCCTCGAAGTACCTGCACGGGCAGATGGACACGCCGGAGCGGGAGACCGGTGTCCGCCAGTTGGTGGCTCGCGTGACCGAAACCATCCGCGACTGGGGCATGGCTGGCGGCTACTTTGCCACCCCCGAGAGCGCGGCCATCTTCCATGACGAGCTGGCCCATATGCTGCTGACCCAGAAAGTGGCCTTCAACTCGCCGGTCTGGTTCAATGTGGGCTGCGACCGCCTGGAGCCGGATGCGGACGGCCAGAACTGGCACTGGGATCCCGCGACTGGCGGCGTCAAGTACTCTGCCTCCGGCTATCACAACCCCCAGTGCTCAGCCTGCTTTATCAACTCCGTGGACGATTCGCTGGACTCGATCCTCAGCCTGGCCAAGACTGAGGGGATGCTGTTCAAGTGGGGCTCGGGCACGGGAACCAACCTGTCCTCGATTCGTGGCTCCATGGAGCAGTTGTCGGGCGGTGGCCAGGCCTCGGGTCCGCTCAGTTTCATGCGCGGCTTTGACGCCTTTGCCGGTGTCATCAAGTCCGGCGGCAAGACCCGCCGCGCAGCCAAGATGGTGATCCTCAACGCCGACCATCCGGACATCATGGAGTTCATTGATTGCAAGGCCAAGGAAGAGGCCAAGGCCTTCACCCTCATCAAGGCGGGCTATGACGGCTCCGGCCCCGATTCAGAGGCCTACTCGTCCATCTTCTTTCAAAACGCCAACAACTCCGTCCGCGTCAGCGACGAATTCATGCGCGCCTACGAGAACGATGGCGACTTCACCACCTATACGGTGAACGGCCACCAGCCGGTCGCCACGTACAAGGCTCGCGAGATCATGCGCAAGATCGCCGAGGCCACCTGGCTCTGCGGCGACCCCGGTATGCAATTCGACTCGACCATCAACCGTTGGCACACCAGCAAGAACACTGACCGGATCAACGCCTCGAACCCCTGCTCGGAGTACATGTTTCTGGACAATTCGGCCTGCAATCTGGCCAGTTTCAACCTGATGAAGTACGTCACCCCGTCCGGAGTCTTTGATATCCCCGCCTTCCGGCACTCCATCTCCGTGGTCGTCACCGCCATGGAAATCCTGGTGGACGCCTCGGGCTATCCCACCAGGGCCATCGCCTGTAACTCCCACGACTACCGTCCTCTGGGCTTGGGCTATGCCAACCTGGGCGCGTTGCTGATGGCTTTCGGCCTGCCCTATGACTCAACCGCAGGCCGCGATCTGGCAGCGGTGCTCACCGCCATCATGAGCGGCCAGGCCTACTTGCAGTCGGCCATCGTGGCCGCTAGTTGCCCGCCAATTGCCTCGGCCACGCCGCTCACCGCCAATGTCGATCATCAGGGCGGCGCCTGCCCCGGCTTCTATGTCAACCGCGAGCCTTTCCTCGATGTGATCCGTATGCATCGTGCCGAGGTCAACAACATCGGAAAGACGCGCACGGCGGGCGAGCCCTTTAACGTGCCACAGCTCGACGCCCTCATTGACGCCAGCCGCGAGTGCTGGGACATGGCCTTGGCGAACGGAGAAAAGTATGGCTACCGCAACTCGCAGACCACCGTCCTGGCGCCCACTGGCACCATCGGCTTCATGATGGACTGCGACACCACCGGCATTGAACCGGATCTGGCCCTGGTTAAGTACAAGAAGCTGGTTGGCGGCGGCATGATCAAGATCGTCAACAACACGGTTCCGGAAGCCCTCTTCAAACTCGGCTATTCCAGCGACGAAGTACACGCCATCGTCAGCTACATCGACGCTACCGGCACCATTGAAGGCGCTCCTGGCGTTCATCCTGAGCATCTGTCCGTCTTCGATTGCAGCTTCAAGCCCTCCAAGGGAACCCGTTCCATTCCGTATATGGGACACATCAAGATGATGGCTGCCGTCCAGCCGTTCATCTCCGGCGCCATCTCGAAGACCGTCAACCTCCCCCATGAGGCTACCGTCGAGGATGTTGCTGAGGCATACGCTGAGAGCTGGCGCAGGGGTATCAAGGCCGTGGCCATCTACCGCGACGGCTCCAAGGGCACCCAGCCGCTCAATACGAGCCTGGATGCCAAGCGCGAACCCTCGCCGCTGGATGCCGCCGGTAGCCGCGTCCTGGCCCAATTGGCCGCTGGCCAGCCCGCCGCCGACACTGACCTCAAGGCTCTTCAAGCCAGAATCGGCGAAAAAGTCGAGGTTTCCGCCAGGCAAATCACCCTCGCCGCCGTCACCTTCCAACACGCATTGGAGGAGATCGCCAACGCTGCTGCTGTGCCCCTTCTCCAGGCTTCGGCCGCTGCTGACTCCGCCCACGAGGCCGCCAACTCTGACGTGCAGGATCTCAACGGACCGCCCCGCGCCGTCCGCCACCGTTTGCCCATCGAGCGCGCCTCCGTCACCCACAAGTTCTCCATCGCCGCTCACGAGGGCTACATCACCGTCGGCCTCTACCCCACCGGGCAGCCTGGCGAAATCTTCATCAAGATGGCCAAGGAGGGTTCCACCGTCTCTGGCCTCATGGACTCCTTTGCCACCTCCATCTCGTTGGCCCTGCAGCACGGCGTTCCCCTCAAGGTTCTCTGCGAGAAGTTCGCTCATACCCGCTTCGAGCCTTCCGGCTGGACCGGCAATGAGCAGATCGGCTACGCCAAGAGCCTGATGGATTACATCTTCCGCTGGCTCAATCTGCGCTTTCTCTCAGGAACCCAGTTGACGCTGTTCTCTGGCTTGGTTTCGCAGGCTCCGCAACTGCCCGCCTCGCCCAGTCTGATCCCGGATACCGAGCCGGAGGAAGACTCGTTCTCCCAGAACCAACTGTCCCAGTTGGCCGAGGAGGTTGCCCGCCGTCTGAACAAGGTCAGCGGCTTTGGTTCCGGCACCGGCAATACCGGCGGCGGCGGCATCGCCCCCGAGGCGCAGGCCGCTTCGTCGAACGCCGATAGCCCCTCGCATGGGCCGGACCTCGCGGATCGCGGCATCTACCATGCTGCCGACGCCATGCGCGAGATGTACGACATGGGCGACGCTCCCAGCTGCGCGGTCTGCGGCGCCATCATGGTTCGCAACGGCAGTTGCCACCGCTGCATGAGCTGTGGCTCTACCAGCGGTTGCAGCTAAATGTAATGTGGGTTAACTCACAGCGTAACGCCGGGGGCGCTTGCAGGTATCCGCAAGCGCCCCCGGTTTGTTCCAGATGAGCTTTTCAGTTGTTGGTGAAACAGGTTCCTAACCTTTCAGAACTTGGTCGACTGTCTGAATATCGACTAATCCATTGCAAGCGTAGATCGTCGGAAGCACCTGCTCCGCGGGATAAGTTCGCCGCAGTTCAGCGATCTTCTCCGTGCCGATCCGATACGACGGCAGATACATCCGGCCCAACAGGGGATGGCGTCCCCAGGCGCCGGACAATTTATCGGCGCGTTCTTCCGAGACCAGAAAATCACGCCGCAGCGTGGTCGCCACTTCCGGTTGTGGCCTTTCCTCGCCCCAGGTCAGATACGACGACTGGTTTTTGGCATCATCCTGCAACAGCGCCAGCAGCACGCCGATTTGCAAATCTTCGTCCGGCAACTCATCAACTTCAGTGACTCCATGCGCGATCAGAATCGCATTATTGGCGATTCCCTCAAACAGTGTGGCGGCGCGCGTGTTCATGGTCAGAACCGTGGCCTCGAAACCGGCTTTTCCGCGGACGTACAAGTTTTGCAGGTAGGCAAAAGTGGTGACGTGTCCCGGCACAACCTCGTGGCTTACGAGCTGTTCAAACTCCGGATACGAAATTTGCAACGAAGCATTGATTTCGTAGCTCGCTTCGTATTGCGGAGAGTCGTCGTCGTTGCGCGCTCGTCCGATGTAGTTCATCGAGCCGGAAAACCAGGCGTCCTTGATGCGGAGGAAGTCGATGTTCGCCCGCGGAACCCGTGCCAATTCCTTCGGAAGGTAGGGCAGTAGGTGCTTCGCGCTGAGGTGATCAAAATGAGCGATCACGGCAGCGCCCAGAGCGCGCACTGAGGCCATGGGAACCACGCGCTCGCGGCGCCAGGCATCGACTGCCTCCAGCACATTGGACGAGGCGTAGCCGGCACGGCCCAGCAATTCGGCCACACGCTCGCGCTTCTTCTCTGGCTGAGAGGGTTCCGGCGGCTTGGCCGTCGCCGCCTCGACGCAGCGGGCATACGGCACCGGATCACCTTTGCCGAGAACCTCCATGGCCAGATCCCACATGGTCTCCAGAGAAACCGCCATTCCGGTCAGATAGGCTTGGCGCAGCCCGCCCATCTTTTTCGCTTCCTTGCGTAATCCAGCGATGGCTTCGGGAAGGTTGACCTGACGCAGGTACTCTTCCATTGCTTCTTTGTCGACGTTCTTGCCCGAGACGCCGCCAAATTGCCGCACTCGCGCAGCCGACGGATGTGTGTAGGCGGCGGGAAGCGGCCAATCGGAAAACCACGAATCGGCGATGAAGCGCCCTGTGCCCGAGGGACACATCACGTCACCGCCCCAGAGTGTGTCAATGCCTAAAACGGCGTCAGCTATATACTTTTCTGCTTGGTCCATCACTTACACCTTCTCCTTCTTTGTGGAACGAAACCATACATACAGACAGAGGCTCACAAAAAGCAGTACGGAAACCGATTGAGAGACAGGATCGTTCATGTAGAACGGGGTGGTGATTCTGTCCGCGCTATACCAGGGGAAGAGGTGTAGGGCCGCGCCCAGGACGCCTCCCAGCGCGCCGCCAGCCATCAGTCCCGAGGCCAGGATGACGCCGCGTTCGCGAATCCTGTTTCCCTGTTCGCCGCCGGTCTTTTCCGACCGCTTGTTGATGAGATGCGAAAGGATACCGCCGGCCAACACGGGCGAGGTCAGATCCAGTGGCAGGTAAATTCCCAGGGCGAAGACCATGGAAGACTTGCCCAGCATCTCCAGGATCAGTGAAATCATGGCGCCAATGCCAAACAGAAGATAGGCGACCGGCTGGTTGTTCATGAATCCCACCACCAGGGCCTTCATGATGGAAGCCTGTGGCGCTGCCAGAATTTGCCGCGTGTCTCCTGGTGCGGCTTCACCGAACTGATAGACGTGGGCCAGCAGAACGATGGTCAGTCCGGCGGCAATCGCGGCGGCAATGACGCCGATAAACTTGACCTTCTCCTGCGCCGACGGCGTCGAGCCGAGCCAATAACCGGCCTTCAGGTCGGTGATGAACTGTCCCGATACGCACAGGGCCGTGCAGACCATGCCCGCAATCGCCATCACGAAGAACATTCCCGTGGTTCCTGAAAGTCCAAAGTTCAACAGCACCAGCGCGGCAACGATGACCGTCAGCATGGTCATGCCGGAGGCTGGATTATTTGCCGTTGTAGCGATGGCGTTGGCGGCCACTGAGGTGAAGAAGAACGAGAAGAGCAACGTCAACACCAGGCCAATTCCCAATACGGTCCAGGAAACCTGAAAGTGTCCGAAGAAGATCGCCACGGCGATGGAGCTGAGAACCACGCCCAACAGCAGGGAAATGATCGGGATGTCGCGGTCGGTCCGTTCCTGGTTCGTAGCCTCGCCGTGGCGGAAGGCATGCAGCGCGATGCCAAACGATCCGGCAACCACGCGTATGGATTTGAGAATGCCGATGATGCCGGCCGTCGCGATGGCTCCCACGCCGATAAAGCGCACGTAGTTGCGAACGATCTCCGCCGCGGTCATCTTGGAGATGGGAATAATTGCGGGATACACGGCAGCGTCAATATGGCTGCCGAAGTACCAGATCAACGGAACCATGACGAAGCTGGTCAGAACGCTGCCCGCGCAAAAGATCAGGGAACTGCGCAAGCCCATCACGTAGCCCAGTCCCATGATGAAGCTGATCGCATCGAATCGGAAGACCATGCGGCCGCGCTCGGCAAGGGAACGGATCACGGGCACGAACTGAAAGTCGAGGTACTCTTTCCACACATGAAATGTGGTGACGAAGAAGTCGTAAATGCCGGCGACGGCGGTTGCCTGGAGGAGAAGTTTGGCCTGCGAACCGCCTTTTTCCCCGGTGACCAGCACTTCTGTGATGGCCGTCGCCTCGGGAAAGGGCAATTGGCCGTGCATCTCGCGCACGAAATAGCGGCGTAGCGGAATCAGGAAGAGAACGCCCAGGCAGCCGCCCGCCAGGCAGATGAAGATGGTCTGCACCGGGTGCGGATCGAGGTGCAAGGTGTAAAGCGCGGGCAGGGTGAAGATGGCGCCGGCCACTACGCTGCCCGAAGCGGCGCCGATACCGGTGATAATGACATTTTCAAGCAGGCTGGTGCGGCGCTTGAAGATGCGCGCCAGGCCGATGGCCAGGATGGAGATAGGGATGGCAGCTTCCATTCCCTGGCCGACCTTCAGCCCCGAGTAGGCTGAGGCGACGGAGAAGACCACGCAAAACACAACGCCCCAAAAGACCGATCGCAGCGTCAGTTCCGGTTCCTTCGCCTGTGGGGGAATGATGGGTGCGTAGGATTCGCCGGGTTTCAGAGGCAGGTAGGCGTTTTCTGGAAGAGACTTCGCTTCGTTATCGGTCATTGATCAATAATCCCCTGTCGGCGAGGCTTCCGGGTTCGGTTTTTCAGGCATTTTAGCGGATGCCAATTTAGACCGATCCCCGGGGTCGTTTGCAACCCGCAATAAACCATACACTCTACCAATGCCATGGAGTCAAATCAGGCAGACAGGGGGATTGATTTGGCGTTGCCGGCCAGGAATGCGGCGTAGTCCGCAGGTTGCCCCGTGGTTCCGTTTGCCGTCCCGGCCAAGCCATAATCCGCGGTGCCCGGTTGCGTCCAGTCAATAGCCCTGCTGTTTTTGTTGGTATTTCGCCGTGGATTAACAGGCTGCGGGAAGATTCGGACGCTACCTCGTCGTTTTGAAAGGGCACAACTTTAGTCGTGCCGCAAGTGCCGCAAAATCAATGGGCCTGTAGGCCCTGAGGGATGTTTTTCGGGGGTTCGGATATAATCCAGACTTTTTCCCGCAGCCTGTTTATGGCTTGCGGCTATTGGTGGCCCTGGTCACGGCGGCCTGCTTGCGCAACGGCACAATCGCGCCAGCGCCAGGCGCCGCCTGCTGGAAGCGCGCCAGCATCTCGGTCCGCACATACTCCACAAAGCTCTGCATCTGCCGGTTCATCTCTTCCATGCGCTCCCGCATCTGCAGGATGATGGCGATGCCGGCGATGTTCACGCCCAGGTCGCGCGCCAGGTTCAGGATGAACTCCAGCCGCTCCAGGTCTTCGTCGGTGTAAAGCCGTGTGTTGCCCTCGGTGCGCGACGGCTTCAGCAAGCCCTCGCGCTCATACAGGCGCAGCGTCTGCGGGTGTATTTCGTACATCTCGGCCACCGCCGAGATCATGTAAGCGCCTTTTGATTTACGTTTTGCCGCCATAAGACTTTCCGAATCAGCTTACCTTAGTTTGTTTGCGCCGTGTGCCGTGCTCCTTTTGACAATCCTCACAGCTTATCAAACAGCGATACCCGCGGGTCCTGGTTGTTCAGCTTGGCCAGCTCGCGCATGATTTCGCGGCTGCGCTCGTCATTGAGGTGAGGGATCAACACCTCGATGGTCACGATTTGGTCGCCGCGTTGGTCGGGGCGCTGCGCGTTCTCTACGCCCCGCTCCCTCAAGCGCAGCTTTTGTCCACTCTGCGTGCCCGGAGGAATCTTCAATTGTGCACGGCCGTCGATGGTGGGCACGTCCACCTTGGCCCCCAGCGAGGCCTCGGGCACGGTCACCGGAACGGTCAGATGAATATCGTCGCCCTCCCGCGTGAAGACTGGGTGCGCTCCGGTGCGGACAATCAGATACAGGTCGCCGGCCGGGCCGCCGTTGAGCCCCGCGTTACCCTTGCCTTGGAGGCGAATGCGCTGCCCGTCGCGAGTGCCGGCCTTGATGCGAAACTCGACTGCCTCGGTGCGGCTGACCACGCCCTCGCCGCGGCACGTCGAGCAGACATTGGCCGTGTGCCCCGTCCCGTTGCAGCGCGGACAGGAAATGTTGAACTTCATCCTCCCGCCCATCTGCGTGACTTGGCCCGTGCCGTTGCACTCCGCGCACTGCGTCAGGCCGCCGGTCGACGCCTGGCCGTGGCAGGTGGGGCAGATCTCCTGGCGATGCACCTGGAGCCGCGCCTGGCCACCGCGAATGGCCGTCCAGAAGTCTACCGTTGCCTGGTACTCCAGATCAGTGCCCGGCTGCGGGCCGCGCGGATGCTGTGGCTGTTGCGCCCCGCTGAAGATGCCTGAGAAAATGTCCTTGAAGCTGCCCCACGAAGCCGAACCCTCTCCCGCCTGCTGGCCCCCGTGGTGTCCTGGCCGCTGTCCCGGTCCGCTTTGGAAGCCCGAGAAATCGAAGCCGTCGAAGTCCACCGGCATTCCGTGCCCTGCTCCTTGGCGCGCATAGGCCTCGGCCTGCGCCGGGTCGATCTGGTCGGAGTAGAACCCCACCTGGTCGTAGACCTTGCGCTTCTTCTCGTCGCTCAGCACGTCGTTGGCTTCGGAGATTTCTTTGAACTTCTCCTCGGCTTGCTTATCTCCCGGATGGAGGTCCGGGTGATACCGCCGCGCCGCCTTGCGGAAGGCCTTGCGAATCTCCTCCGGGGTGGCCGTCTTCTTCACGCCAAGCGTGCCGTAATAATCCTTGTTTGGGGTCGTGGGCATGATCTGTTTGGACTCGTTTCCTGGTTACTGAATCAGCACTCCGGGTTTGATGCACCTGAAAGCGGTCATCCGGAGTTCGCAAAGAAATGTGACCCTGAGCGGAGTTTACGCGCTCTTTGCGTCAAACGCAGTCAAAAGAACCGCTCTCATCTCTTCATCGGCAAAGGGCTGCATCCTGCTTAACGCTTATCGTAACGCGAGAAGCTGCTACTCGCCCATTCCTGTGGCATCTTGACGCCACAGGAAAGATGATCCTCGTGAAACCGGCCTCTTGCCGTATCACCCTTTTCTTGCGGCAGCCTTGGCTGGCGGCTTGGCGGCGTTGGGCTTGGGAATGGCATCCAGGTCAACCTTGCCTTCGGCCAATTGCATCAGAAAGTCCTGCGCCGTGAAGGGTTTTGCATCCTTGAGCAGTTTCCCGGCGCGGATGTAGCTGCCGTCGGGCTGTTGCAAGCGGGCCTTGACGGTGTCGGCCAGATACGCCGGCAAAATCTCGTCGTGGATGCGAGCGCGGACGGCTGGGTCGCGGACGGGGAAGACCACCTCGCAGCGCTCGAAGAGGTTGCGCGGCATCCAGTCGGCCGAGCCGAGATAAATTTCATCGTTGCCGCCATTGGCGAAGTGGAAGATGCGCGAGTGCTCCAGGAACCGGCCCACGATGGAGCGGACCCTGATTCTTTCCGAGAGGCCCTTCACTCCGGGGCGCAGGATGCAGAGGCCGCGGACAATCAGATCGATCTCGACGCCCGCTTGCGAGGCCTGGTAGAGAGCCTCAATGACCGAGGGTTCGAGCAGGGCGTTCATCTTGGCCACGATGTGCGCGGGCCGTCCGGCCTGGGCGTGCTCCTGCTCGCGGCGGATGAGGCGCAAAAAGCTTTCGGCCATGGTCAGCGGCGCCACCAGCAGCGGGCTGTAATCGTCGATCTCGGCGTGGGCGGTCAGGTAGTTGAAGACCATGTGCACCCGTTCGGTGATCTGCGGATCGCAGGTGAGCAGACTCAGATCGGTGTAGAAGCGGGCAGTGACGGGGTTGTAGTTGCCGGTGCCCAGATGACAATAGCGGCGAGTTTGGCCGTCCTCGTCGTGGCGCACCAGCATGGCCAGCTTGCAATGCGTTTTCAAGCCGACAACGCCGTGGAAGACCTGCACGCCGGCGTCCTCCATGCTGCGCGCCCAGCGGATGTTCGAAGCCTCGTCGAAGCGGGCCATCAGTTCGACAACCAGCGTGGTTTCTTTGGTGGCCGCAGCCTCAATCAGCGCCTCGAAGACGGGCGAGTCCTGGCTGGTGCGATAGAGGGTCTGTTTCATGCTGGCCACGGCGGGATCCTCGGCGCCCTGCTGGATGAAATTCACCACCGGATCGTAGGAGTCATAGGGGTGGTGGAGCAGGATGTCGTGGTGGCGCAGCTCGTCGAAGATGTTGGCGGACTTGCGGTTCAGTTTGAATGGCTTGGGCTTGAAGTGCGGGAACTTGAGGTCTTTTCGCCGCACATCGTCATAAAAGAACATCAGCCGCGAGAGGTTCACCGGGCCATCGCTGCGGAAGACCTGATCCTCGCCGAGTTCGAAGTTGACCGTCAGCCGCTCAACGATCTCCGTGTCGGCGCCGGTCTCAATCTCCAGGCGCACCGCGTCGCCTTTGCGGCGGTTATGCAACTCCGCACGAATGGTTTCCAGCAGCGAACGGGCTTCTTCTTCTTCGAAATAAAGGTTGGAGTTGCGGGTGACGCGGAAGGCGGCGCGGGCCAGCACCTCATAGCCGCGGTACATCCCGCTGAGGTTCTGCGCAATCAGGTCCTGCAACAGCAGGTAGTCGTATGCGCCGTCGGCCGAGGGCAGGCGGACAAAGCGGGGCAGAGCTCGGGGCACCGTAACGACGCCCAGGACTTGAGGGCCGGAACTCCGCCGCTTGAGCCGGAGCAGAAGCGCCAGGCACAGAGCCTTGTTCAGCACGCGCGGAAAGGGGTGGGCCGGGTCGATGGAGATAGGGGTCAGCAGCGGGTCAACTTCGCGCTGGAAGTAGCCCTGGGCAAAAGCGCGGGCTTTTTCGTCCAACTCCTTCCACTCCAGCAGCCGGACGCCTTGTTTGCGCAACTCGGGCAGCAGGTGGTCATTCCAGCAGCGGTATTGCGCGTCAACAAAGCTATGAATCTCGGCGGTCAGCACGGCCAGGGATTCGTCGGGGCGCAGGCCATCGTAGCCTGGCTCGCGGTAGCCGTCCTCAATGCGCTGCAACAGGCCAGCCTGGCGAACTTCAACGTATTCATCGAGGTTCGAGCCGGTAATAGCCAGGAACTTGACCCGCTCCAGCAGAGGGTTTGTAGGGTCCTCGGCTTCTTCGAGCACACGCCGGTTAAACTGCATCCAGGAGTGGTCCCGGCCATTAAAAAGCATTTGTTTTTGTGTCGTTCTACCCATTAAATCCGTTCTATGAGCCGTGTTGGAAGTCTACAGCGTTTGAACGGAAAAATGAAGATAACGCCACTGAAAAGAAAGAAGAACGCTCTCAAGAGCAATGGAACGATGGGAACTGGAGCGTAGCGTTCCACGGGTTCACAGTGTGGGTGTTTCCGTGAAGCAGTTGCTTGTAAGTATTTTAGTTTGAATAGGTTAAGTTCCGCTCCACGGTTTCACCGTTTCTTAGGGCTACGTGTTTCCGTGTAAGGCGCTTGCGTAACTCATTGATTTTTGTATTAGTTAGTTGCTGCTCCACAGTTTCACGGGCAAAACCGGAAAAATAAAAAACGCGGTTCGCGGAGCTGTGTAAGCGCGGGTTAAGGCTGGCGTGTGCGTTGCGCGGGACTTCTCCGGTGGAAGGGGGATTTCACGCACTCTTCACCTATCTTTCAGTGTGCGCCGACGGGCTGATATTTTCTGCATGGGTCAGCGAATCAGCAAGTAGCGGGGAATCGCGCCTCTGAGTGCCCTCGGGTTTTGCCGGGGCAAGGCTCATGGATTCTGCCCTTTGCGACTCTGGCCGGGGCGGTCAGCTCTCTTTGCGGTAGAGCATATCGCGGATGGTTCGCCGCCGGGCTTCGTTCATCTCGCTCTCGGCCTTGCGGGCGTCAGGGTCCAGAGGGGTCGTTTCGGCGGAATCGGTGGCCTCTGGTTCACTGCACGAGGGGCAGCGGTTGGCGAAGCCGGGCTTGTCTGGCCTCAGCTCAAACTCTTCGGAGCAAATGACGCAGGTTCTGATCGGAAAAGCCATACTCGACATCATAACGCTGTGCTTTTTGGCTAATCTTACGATGTGCGACGGCCTTGAACGGACACGTATTCCTCGACACGGCTCAACAGGTTGCGGAAAAACTTGCCGTCTTGAAAAAGCACGGCTTCAGACGCGTCAAAATGCCTCAAAATCAACGCGGGTTTGAGTCCCTGAAGGGTGTTTTTCGTGCGTTTTGCACGATATTTATCCGCTTTTAGCAGCCTGTGAAACTGTGAAGCTGTGTTCACTTCACGTGTACCTTCGGCTCGACTGACAACCCCGGCCTGAGTTCGTGCCTGGGGTCTTCGCCAGCCAGATTATCGAAGTCGATGCGCACCGGAACGCGCTGGACGACTTTGACGTAGTTGCCGGTGGCGTTCTCCGGCGGGAAGAGCGAGAGCACAGACCCTGTCGCGCCGCCGATCTGGGTCACTTTGCCGTGATAGGTCTTGCCGGTGGAGTCTACCTCAATATCCACCGTCTGACCGGCGGACATATGGCGGAGCTGGGTCTCCTTGAAGTTGGCGGTAATCCACAAGCCCTCCAGTGAAACCAGCGTCAGCACATTCTGGCCGGGGGCAAGGTTCTGGTTGATCTCAATGCTCTTGCGCGTGATGATACCCGCCGTGGGCGCCACGATCCTGGTGTAACTCAGATTGAGCTTGGCCTGGTCGAGCTGGGCCTGCGCCTGGGCTACCTGGGCCTGGGCCTGCTTGGCGCGGGCACTCTGCGCAGCCACCTGCTGGGGGCCGGTCTGGGCATACTTCAATCCGGCCTGGGCCTGGCTCTCGTGCTCGCGGGCAACCTTCACGCCTGCTTCGGCGGCGCGTTCGGTGGCGCGAGCGTCGTTGAGCGCGGCCTTGGCGGCATCGGCGGCGGCTACGGCCGAGTCAAACTGCTGCTTGCTGATGACGTCTTTCTCGACCAGCGGCTTGTAGCGCTCCAGATCGGCCTGGGCTTTGATGTTGTTCGCCTTGGCTTGGGCGACGCGTGCCTGCGCGGCTTCCAATTGCTGCTGGGCCTGCGCGACCGAGGCGCGCGAGCCGCTCAGATTCGCGTCGGCGGAAGTCAGATTGCTGCCGGTGTTGACGGTGGTGATGGGCACATTCACGTTGGCCGCCGCGGCGTTGGCCTGGGCGCTGGCCAGGGCAGCCTCGGCGTTTTCCACCGCGACCTGATAATCAGCCGGGTCCAGTTCGGCGATCACGTCGCCTGCCTTGACCATCTGATTCTCATCGACGTAGACCTTGGCGACCTGGCCGCTGATGCGCGCGCTCACCTGAATCAGGTGGCCGTTCACCTGCGCGTCGTCAGTGTTCTCGCTATAAGTGGAGTGCCACCAGATTCCCAGGGCAACCAGCGCGATGACCACAATGACGGCGACAATCATGCCTTTGCGGCGGGATTGCGGTTGCGCCATATCCATGTCATCGTCCGGCTCCGTTGGTGCAGGTGTTGGGATTGAATCCGCCACGGTTACTTTCCTCCCAGATAATTCTTGTAGTTTTCGCCTGCTCCCAGGGCACGGGCCAGGCTGAGCTTGGCCACATTGTGCCGGTAGAGGCTGGTCACGTATTGATCGTTGGCCTGGGCCACGGACTGCTGGGCCTGGCTGACGGCCAGATTGTCGCTGACGCCGTTGGCGTAGCGTTGCTGGGCCTCGCTGAGCGCCTCGTTGGCCAGCTCGACCGAGGATCGGGCCACTTCGACCTGCTTTTGCGCGGAGGCAATGTCCAGCAGGGCATCGCGCACATCGGCGTCCACCTGGGCGTTCTTGTCGCTCAGCTTGGCTTCCGCCGTGTCCAGTTGCGCCTGGGCCACCTGGGCCTCGCCGCGCAGGGCAAACTCCTTGAAGAGCGGGACGCTAAGTGTTCCTGCGGCGCTGCCGGTGCCGTGCGAAGTCTTCACATTCACGCCGATGTCGCCATAGTCGCCATTGAAGGTGAGAGTGGGCAGCCGGTCGGCTGTAGCCGCCTTGCGTTGCTGCTCGGCCGCCTTGGTCTGCTCCACCATCGCCGCCAGATCCTTGCGGTTGGCGTGGGCTTCGCGGATGGCTTTCTCCGCGTCAATCTGGTCGAAGACCGCGTAAGGCGCCTTGTCGGCCAAGGTGAAGCTCTGCGCCAGCGGCAGCCCGATGGTCCGCGCCAGGGCCAGCTTGTCTTTTTCCAGAGCATTGCGTGCCACAATCAACTGCTGTTCGAGCGATTGGTAATCCACCCGTGAGCGCAGTTCATCCAGCAGCGGCGCTGTTCCGGCCTGGTGGTTGGCCACCGCCTGGTCCAGAGAAATTTTGGCCGTGGCAACCTGCGCTTCCACGCTGGCCACAAGGGTTTCATCGGCCAGCGCCAGCAGGTAGGCGTTGCCCACGACCAGCACCACCAACTCGCGCGCATCCTGGGCGGACAATTGCGCGGCGGCGAAGTTGTGGCGCGCGGCCAGGTAGTTGCGCAGCGAAGCCACATCGATCAGCGACCAGCTCAGCGAAGCCCGCAGATCGGTATACCCAAATGGACCGAGGATGACGGGAAAGCCCTTAATGCGCATCCCCTGAGCGGGCAGGTCTTCCTGCAGCACCGTTTCCCTGGCGTTGAAGTCCACCGAGGGCAACAGGGCTTGCAACTGGCTGAGCCGTTCGCCACGCGCCGCCGCCGTCTGCGTGCCGCTGAGAATGACGCCCAGGTTGGTCTTCAGCCCCCGCTGGATGGCGTCATCCAGAGTAAGATTCACCGGCTGCGCCGAAACCTCGCCCTGGGTCACGCTGCCCTGAAAGGGAGACGCGGTCTGCGCGGTCAGCCCGCAAGGAGCCAGCCCCGTCAGGCCCAGCGCCAAAGCGCAGGAAAAGGCCCGAATCGAGTTGTTGCATGAAAAAATTGAAGACATCAAAGTCGTTCGACTCTCAGCGAAGAGCTGCAAACCAGAGAATCTTCGCTCCTTAATGGATGCGAAAATCTGGCGGCAGGGTTCGTATATATAGTGTATCGAACGAATGGCTACGGCATCTCAAATTCGCCGCAAGCGCTTGACCCGGCTAGGAAGCTAGTTTTTATTCCCTGTTCCAGAGGCGTGGATGAGTTGCGAGGCCAGCGAGCAAAGCCCCTGGCGGAAGACCTCGCGCACCGCTTCCGGGGTCCATCCCGCGGCTTGCGGATCGCCGTGTGCCACCAGCAGCGCGGCAGTTTCCGCGGCGGTAAACCCGGCCACCGCGCGCAGCACAAAAACACTCCGCATCGCGGTGGGCAGGCTCGCCAGCCACTTTCGCACACGGTCGCGCTCCGGTCCGCCAATCATCTTCTGCAATTCTTCCGCCGAAATGCCGGCTGAGGCCAGGCTATCGTCCTCGATGCAGGTTGAGGCTGGCGTCAATCCCTTCGGCGCGGCCAGACTTTCGGGGCCGCGCTGGGCAAGCAGGTCAAGGGCCGCAGTCGCCAGCGCCCGCCGGCTGCTCTTGCGCGCCTCTTGCGGATCGTGGCAGACGGAGACCTCCGCATTGGCAATTGCCGCTTCCACCAGCCGTTCGCTCTCCTCGCCTTCGCCCACCAGCATGGAGGCCAGACTGTAGAGTCCGGCGGCAATCATCTCAATGATCTCCTCCATGCCGGCTGGGATCGGCTGGGGAGGAATCAGGCTATCGTTCGGCCGGTTGGATTCCTGGGACATGGAGAGGTCTCCTTTCAGGGGACAAATGCGAGCAAACTCATCATAATCCTCAGCCCGCCGGGCCAGCCGGGTCAATGCGCATCACCCGGCCGCAGCCAGTTATCGAGGCCAGTAACTGAAAGCACTTCTTTTGTATAGACTGATTGCAGTTCAACGATGAAAGACGAGATCCACATTCCCAAGGAGAATCACCTCAAAGCCATCCTCGAAGCCGAGGCCGAGCGGCGCGAGGTGATTCCGGCGACGGACTTTGCCCCATTGCCCGACCTTCCCGGCCTCGCGCCCGGCCCCGAGCACCATGTGCCCTCGCTGCCGGAGGTCCATGCGACGGTGAGCATCTCCCGCTCGCCGCAGTACTGGCGGCGGCTGCTCGGGTTTCTGGGCCCCGGATTTTTGATTTCTGTTGGCTACATGGACCCCGGCAACTGGGCCACCGACATCGCCGGCGGCTCGCGCTTCGGCTATACGCTTCTGTTCGTCATCATGGCCTCGAACCTGATGGCCATTCTGCTGCAAAGCTTGTCACTCAAGCTGGGCATTGCCACCGAGCGCGACCTGGCGCAGATGTGCCACCAGAGCTACGGCCCCAGGGTGAGCTATGTCCTGTGGATCTTCGCCGAGATCGCCATCGCCGCCTGCGACATGGCGGAGGTGATCGGCTCGGCCATCGCGCTGGAACTGCTCTTCCACATTCCGCTCTTCTACGGCGTGTTGATCACCGGGCTGGACGTGCTGCTGATTCTGCTCATGCAGCGCTGGGGCTTCCGCTACGTGGAGGCGCTGGTCATCGCGCTGATCGGCACCATTGTGGGCATGTTCGGCGTGCAGATGTTTCTCTCTCACCCGGAGTATGGGCCGGCGCTGCACAGTTTTTTCATTCCCTCGTCCTCCATCGTCACCAACCCCGATATGCTCTACATCGCCATCGGGATTCTGGGCGCGACGGTGATGCCGCACAACCTCTATCTGCATTCCTCCATTGTGCAGAGCCGCAAATATGAGCGCACGCCCAAGGGCAAGCGCGAGGCCATCACCATGGCCAACATTGACTCCGCGCTGGCACTCACCGTGGCCCTGTTTGTGAATGCGGCCATTCTGATGGTGGCCGCGGCGGTCTTCCATCGCAGCGGGCACTTCGAGGTTGCGGCCATTCAGGACGCCTACAAGCTGCTCAGCCCTCTGCTAGGCGCGGCGGGAGCCAGCACCCTCTTCGCCATCGCCCTGCTGGCCAGCGGTCAGAACTCCTCGATCACCGGCACACTGGCCGGACAGGTGGTGATGGAGGGCTTCATCCACTTCAAGCTCTCTCCCTGGCTGCGCCGGCTCATCACACGCTCGCTGGCCATTATTCCCACCATCATCGTGGTCGCGGTCACCGGCGAGCGGGGCACGGAAAATCTGCTGATTCTCAGCCAGGTAATTCTGTCGCTGCAGTTGAGCTTTGCCGTGATTCCGCTGGTGCTGTTTACCGGCAGCCGCAAGAAGATGGGCGAGTTTGTGAACGCCCCCTGGCTGCAAGCGCTGGCCTGGCTTGTCGCCGTGCTGATTGCCGGATTGAACGGCTGGCTACTCATCCTGATGTGCCGCTGAGGCAGGGGACAGATCTTCGATGGACACTGGGCGACTTGTGAGGACAAATCTATTCCTCGATGAGAGTGTTGACGATTTGCACTCAGAAACAGTTCCACTGAAGTGCGGCGATAACAAATCAGAGTCTCATGATGCAAGTTGCGACATCGTAAAAGGTTATATTGGGCCGCAAGGCAATGCGGCTTTATGCCAACTACTTTGGGAATCGATATTTATGAAGTAACACTGTGCAGTTTAGCTTTCTATATGCTAGAATTGATCTGTGAGCAAACAGAAGAACAATCTGGGCAGTGCACGGGCGTTGGCTCTTGCCGGAGAACTTCGTCTTCTCATCAGCCAACTGAGACATAGGATGCGTGAGCAGGTTCATCCGGGTGGCTTCACCTGGTCACAAACGTCTGTGGTCATCCGCTTGGAACGCGATGGTCCCGCGACGGTAAGCGCACTCGCACGGGCTGAAGGGGTGCGGCAGCAGTCAATGGGCGCCACGATCTCGTCTCTCGAGGAGGCTGGCCTTGTGAGTGGCTCATCTGATCCGACCGACGGACGGCGAACCATCCTGTCTCTCACCGATACCTGTCGGGAACTGATCAAGGCCACTCGGGCCGCGAAGGAAGATTGGCTGTTCCGCGCCATCCAAACCAAGCTCTCGCCCGCAGAGCAGGAAGAACTCGCAATTGCCCTAGAACTACTCAAGCGCCTCGCTGCTTCATAGGCAGACCCGCTGCCGAACTCGCAACTGATCTATCCCGCCCGATAGGGAGAACTTCATGGCAATCACCACCCTTGACCCCAAAACAGCTCTCATCCTCATCGATCTGCAAAAAGGCATCGTAGCTTACCCAACCGCCCATCCAGCTAGCGAGGTTGTGCAGCACGCCGCTGCACTTGCTGACGCATTCCGCCGACAAGACCTACCGGTGGTGCTTGTCAACGTGGCGGGTGCAGCACCGGGGCGGACGGAGAAGACTCGTTCCCGCAGAGAGTTTCCTGCCGACTGGACTGATCTTGTTCCTGAACTGAACCAGCAGCCGGAAGACCATATGGTGACAAAGCGAACGTGGGGAGCGTTCACGAACACGGACCTCGATGAACATCTGAAAAAGCTGGGAGTCACGCAGGTCGTGATCGCTGGCATCGCCACCAGCATTGGCGTCGAATCAACTGCGCGCCAGGCGCACGAGTTGGGGTTCAACGTTACGCTCGCTGTTGACGCCATGACCGATATGAGCCTTGACGCCCATAACAACAGCATCACTCGCATCTTCCCGCGCCTGGGCGAAACCGGCACCCCCTGGGAGATCTTTGCTCTGCTTGACAGCACCCGCGCGTGAATGTACCGGCAGAAGACTCGGGTTCGACGAACAGTTTCGACAAACGATGAAGAGGAGCAACTGACTATGAACTGGATTCATTCTGTGTCTTACTTCTTTGGCGGCGCCTTCCTTGCAAATGCTGTTCCGCATTTTGTGAGCGGCATGATGGGACGCGCCTTTCAAAGCCCTTTTGCGAAACCGTCAGGCAAGGGGCTTTCTTCCTCGACCGTAAATGTGCTTTGGGGATTCTTCAATCTGGTTGTTGGGTATCTGCTTGTCTGCCGTGTTGGAAACTTTGATTTGCGCTCTGCAACGCATATCGTCGCCTTGGGCCTGGGCGTTTTCCTCATGGGCCTGATAAGTGCGCGGGGGTTCGGACGGTTCCACGGTGGCAATTCTCCCGGAGATGCGCGAGGGGCGCGGTGACAGACATTTCGCCCAGTCCGTCCAGCGAGAGCGATCGGCTCGATCCGGCCATTTGGAAGATCTCATCTGTTGTTGTCCTTGGCTCGTTTCTCACTCAACTCGATGCAACGGTCGTCAATGTGTCTCTCTCGACCCTAGCCGTGGAGTTGCACAGTAGCCTTGCGGCAATTCAGTGGGTGACGAGCGGCTATCTGCTGGCGCTGACGCTGATGCTTCCGCTGAACGGCTGGCTAGTGGACCACATCGGGGCCAAGGCGCTGTATTTGTGGTGCTTCTCGGTATTCACTCTTTCATCGGCCCTGTGCGCATTTTCCTGGTCGGCGAACTCGCTTGTCGGCTTCCGCGTGCTGCAAGGGATGAGCGGAGGATTGCTGGCTCCGATGGCGCAGATGATGATGGCGCGCCACGCGGGAAAGCAGATGGTGCGCGTGATGGGCTATGCCGCTGTGCCGATTCTGTTCGCGCCGATCCTTGGCCCGGTTATCGCCGGAGCGATTCTGCAATATGCTTCCTGGCGCTGGCTTTTTCTGGTCAATCTTCCGGTCGGCGTACTGGCAGTCGTGCTGGCTGTTCTCATCCTGCCCAAAGATAAGGAAGAACTGAGGCCGCGAGACCTCGATCTGGTTGGGCTTGCCCTGTTGTCGCCCGGACTGGTGCTCTTCCTCTATGGCTCCGATCACTTCACCGAGCGTACAGGTCTTGGCGCTTTCATTGTCTCCATTGCTCTGCTTGCAACGTTCTTCTCGACCGCCGCAAAAAAGGGAGACAAAGCCCTGATCGACCTTCGCCTGTTCAAGAGCAAAGTCTTCTCGGCTTCCGTGGTCACACAGTTTATGTCGAATGGCATTGCGTTTGCCGGCCAGATGCTGATTCCGATTTATCTGATCCGCGCCTGTGGTCTGTCACCCAGCGCGACAGGCTGGCTGCTGGCTCCCCTTGGCTTGGGGATGATGTGCTGCTACCCGTTGTTGGGTACCTTGACGAAACGCTTCGGCATTCGCAGAGTGTCGGCTGGTGGCGCGCTTCTGGCGTTTGCTGGGACGCTGCCTTTTGTCTACCTGGCAAGCCACGGACTGGTTCTCGGTGTACTCGCGTCCGCGCTCTTTATCCGAGGCATGGGCTTGAGCGCAGTCGGTATGCCGTCGATAGCATCTGCATATGCTTCGGTTAAGCGGCAGGAACTGCCGATGGCGACGACCGCTCTCAATATCGTCCAGCGTCTTGGCGGCCCGACACTGACGACACTGTGCGCGACATTTCTGGGATGGAGATTAGAGGCAGCTCATATACATGATGCGGCGCTCGCCCCGTTTACCGCGGCGTTTCTTCTTCTTTGCGTCTTGCACGCTCTTTTGTTTGCAGCGGCAATGAGGCTTCCTCTCTCACTTCCCAAGGCGGCTGAGCGGCGAGTTAATGAAGTCGCTGATGTTTTGGAGAGCATTTCGGAGTGATACAGATACGGAAGTCGTGTTCCCAATGCCGCCAAAAGAAAACTTGTTCCCAATGCCGCCAAAAGAAAACTTGGGTTGTCGCCAATCCGGTTCGTCTCTTTTTTCCAATCCATGCTCCCTGATCCAATCCCTAATCCAACCGGGAGTTCCCCCGGCTTTGCCGGGGTGGCAGTAAGAGTTTGACATTTCCGGGAGTCCATCCAAGAAACTCCAAGAGGTGAGCCGCCAAGCACACATCAAGGAGAATCTGGATGAACGAGTATAAAAGCTTAAGCCACTCGAAATGGGAGTGCAAGTACCACGTTGTTTTCATTCCGAAGTGCCGCAGGAAGGTGTTGTACAAGAGCCTTCGGCCGCATTTGGGCGAAGTGTTCAAGCAACTGGCCGAGCAGCGAGAGAGCCGGATAGAACAAGGGCATCTTCAAGCCGACCATGTGCACATGATGATTTCGATACCGCCCAAATACGCGGTGTCGCAAGTGGTGGGGTACATCAAGGGCAAGAGCGCGATCCACTTGGCGCGGGTGTACGGAGAACGGAAACAGAATTACGCTGGTCAGAGCTTTTGGGCGCGGGGATATTTCGTGTCGACGGTAGGGCGCGATGAGGCCACGATTCGGGAGTACATTCGCAAGCAGGAGAAGGAAGACGACCGCTTGGACCAGTTGAACCTGTGGAAGTGACCTGCCACCGGCAAGGTGGCGCAACTCAGTCGGGGCCGCGTTAGCGTCCCCGCTCAAGCCGCTTTGAGCGGCTCACCTAAGAAAGCCTCCGGCTTTGCCGGAGGTTCTTACT
>Ga0224530_1000406_pt1 | contig 29336 bp, 20 predicted proteins | sample CBST75metaG_FD_179873 | JGI IMG/M metagenome (GOLD analysis project Ga0224530, IMG submission 179873) | Peat soil microbial communities from Stordalen Mire, Sweden - C.B.S.T75 | ecosystem: Environmental > Terrestrial > Soil > Wetlands > Peat | place: Sweden: Norrbotten County, Stordalen Mire...
CTCAGCCCAAATGCATTTTTCTCAAAGGAATCTTTAGTCATTGGCCCTCCTGGACCTCTGGAACTGCACTTTGCGCTTATCGGCAACTGAGCTGCGGGCGTTCATTATTTCTAAAGCCTTTCTGGAGAAAATGGATTCCTGATGCAGCGGACAGCTCTTGAGTGGAATGGCGTATTTGCTAGAACACGGGCACGGAGGTGATTCTCTTTGCCACCAGGCTGGATGGCATTCCCATTGGACTTCTTTGGGCGGATTGAGGCAGGCTGATTGCAATCGCGGGGTACCTCGTTCCGCGATTCCTCATCGCATTCAACCTCTCCCGCATGGCTCGCGACATAGGCGGCGCGTTCACGCTTGGCGCGACGAACGGTGAGCAGTTGTGCGCCGATCGTGTGTTTGGGCACGAAGCAGTAGTTGTAGAAAGCCTCGAACAGCGCCACACTGGGGATTCTCCTCTGTGCGAGGAGATCACTGAGATGATGCTTGTAGAGCGTGCGAAAGGCCTGCTTTTTCTTCCCACCCAGATTCGACCCAATTCATCTAACCAGCAGCCAACGTGACCTTGATCGCATCAAGGAACTTCGCTTGTGCCGCCATCTGCGCAGCGTTGACGCGGTGGCTGTACAACGCGGTTGTTGAAGGCTTCGCGTGACGCAGTATGCTCTGAATCACAGGCAGATTTACCTCATTGGCCGCAAAGAACATTGCCTTTGAATGCCGGAGATTGTGCCATCCGAACCGACCCTTGTACCCCTTCGGAATCACGCCAGCCTTCACGGCTGCGGGACGATGATAGTCCTGACCAACAACACCCGCCGACCTGGGAGTTTTCCCCTCCGTTCTCGCTGACGCAAATACTCAGGCCGAGTCGCGATGGGGCGAATTGCCTTTTTCCGCACAATTTGCGATACTGTTTAAGGTTCACAGGATGGCGCTGTTTACGATCCATGCCACTCCTTCCGATCTGCTAGTGCAAGGGGTACTTTTTAGAGAGCTGCCCCTCGTCTGCACATGCCTTTCTGATGAGAAATTCTGGCTGCAGTGATAGTCAGTTTGCTAGTGAGCGCGATTTCTACTGCAAGTTATTGAAAATAGTGGCGCTATCGTCTAGGGGTTAGGACGTGAGATTCTCAATCTTAGAGCTTATCCTTAATTAGTGGCAATCTTGGTTCACGGCGGCAACCAGCAGGTATTGCGATGTACAAGCTGGGCAAAAATATATACCAGGATGCCTCAGATCAAGTCGTGGACTGTCTCGGATGCGTTTTGGGCGAAGATTGAGCCATTTATACCTGCTCCGCAGCGGTCAGCGGATCGCGCTTATCTCCGCAAACCGGGCGGCGGTCGCAAGCCCATGCCACCGCGCCAAATCTTCTCCACCATCGTTTATGTGTTGCGCACGGGCTGCCAATGGAAGTCTCTTCCACGCGAGTTTGGCAGCGCCAGCGCTGTACATTTGCACTTTCAGAAGTGGCAGCAGGCAGGCTTCTTTCTTCGTCTATGGCAAGCCGGACTGGCTGAGTACGACGAGATGGAAGCCATTGCATGGAATTGGCAGAGCATCAATGGCGCGATGCACAAAGCTTCCTTGGCGACCGAGTGCGTGGGACCCAACCCCACGGATCGGGGAAAAAATGGGCGCAAACGAAGCCTGTTGGTCGACGGAACTGGAGTCCCGCTATCGCTCGTCGTCAGCGGCGCAAACACACATGACGTAAAACTGTTGGAGACCACGCTGGACCAGCTCGTAATCGAGATGCCTGGCCGAGTTGGGCAGTACAATCTCTGTGCCGATGCGGGCTACAAGGGCGCACCTGCATCAAGCGCAGTCGTCGAACGGAACTATAGACCGCACATCAAGCAACGACGCGAAGAGGCCCACGAAAAGCTGACCAACCCTGAATTCAAGGCTCGCCGCTGGGTAGTGGAAAGAACGCACTCATGGATCAATCGCTTCCGAAAATTGCTGGTCAGTTTCGAGAAGACAGAGGCCAGCTATTTCGCACTAGTATCACTTGCCTGCGCGATGATCTGCTGAAGACAGACGATCACTATTCACGGATAGGCTCTTAGTCATTTGCTCCTCACGACTGCGATCATCGGGCAGTGCGCACTCGAAAAGATGGTCATGATCTGGCACTCCTCATGGAGAGGCTGAAGGCTTGGTTCAGTTGCCCCTTTCTGGTAATTTACGCTGAGCCCAAAGTCATTGCCAAATGGATGGTCTGTTCAAGAATGACCAGATTTATCGTATCTTTGTATTCGATATTCAATACAGATAGACGTCCTGAACGCGCAATCCCTTGTCTCAACTGTTGGTATCTTCGCTATCGCCCATGATCCATCTTGGCAACAATATTGGCTCTGCTTTATCGGCCGCACCGTGCGCGCGCTCCCCGCTAAGACGTCATCAGAAACGAACGACGCATGAAGTTATCGAAGGACAGGCGCGTTCCTTGCGATGATGGAATTGCCGAAATGTTGATCGACAGGCTTCCCCTTCACCCCAGTCAGCATCCAATCGTCTTTAGGATGAAGCCTGCTGAAATGGCTATCACGCGATGTTCTTACAGTCCGGAAAGGGTCGCAGTGCAAAACATCTTGGGAGTAAATATCGCCGTCAGTAGCTACGGAGATGTTGTAAACGCATGCACAGCATGGGCAGATGCGGGTGAATCTCACTCAGTATTCTTTGCGAATGTCCACATGCTCATGGAGGCTCATGACAGGCCTGCGTTTCGCGCCAAGCTCAACACTGCGGACATGATCAATCCTGATGGCATGCCACTGGTCTGGGCACTTCATGCATTGAGACAGCACGACGCCCGCCGAGTCTACGGGCCAGACGCCACTGAAGCACTGCTACGCGCTGCACAGAACTCGCAGATTGCGATTGGATTCTACGGCGGCACTGTGACGACGCTCGATCAGCTGCTGAGCAATGTGAAGTCGCGTTACCCTGGGATTCGGATCGTGTTCGCAATGTCGCCTCCCTTTCGTCTAGTGAGTAAAACCGAAGACGAGAGTATCGTCAAACAGATTGCTGATTCCGGTGCGCGGTTTCTGTTCGTCGGACTGGGATGCCCCAAGCAGGAAGGCTGGATCATCGATCACACGGGCCGGATTCCCGCTGTGATGCTTGGCGTTGGCGCAGCGTTTGATTTCCTTGCAGGTTCCAAGCCGCAAGCGCCGCGATGGATGATGCGCAACGGACTTGAGTGGGTATTCCGTTTTGTTTCGGAGCCGCGCAGGCTCGCAGGCCGATACCTGAAACATAATCCGCGATTCGTATTTCTGTTTCTTCTGCAGTGGCTGAGGAGAGATATGCCGCATAGCTGCATTTAGTTTCTAGCGATAGATATGCCCTGTGATCAGATATGGTTTATGGCTCTCCCTTCAGTTCATCCGCACTTCAGCATCTTTCGTCATCGAATCTATCCGCGCCCATGCAAAGACCAGATACAGCAGGTTCCCGATCTGACCAGTGAGAGCAGCCATTACAATCCCCAACGCACCGAAGTAGCGAACCATCGGATACACGAACGAGATGCTGATTACGGCAGCAACGATAGAGGAGATCAGGATGGGTGTTGCGTTTCTGATTGTCCGAAACAGGAATGTCAACTGTCGAACGGGCCACGCCAGAAGAAAATATAACATCTGCAGATTTAAGACGCCCGTATATGCGCTGAGCTGATGCCCATAGAAGAACACCAGAAATCTGCTGGAGAAAAAGGACGCAATGGAAAAGAGGACAAGTAAAAAGGCGAATCCAACAGATCCAAATCGAAATAAAAAGGCGGCGGCTCTCCGAATGCCACCGCGGCGCATTTCTTCTGCCGCGCGAATCGGCACAATGTTCTCCATCGCCTGATAGGCGATATTGACCGGACCGATCACATTCTGCGTTGCGCGCACTCCGCCAGCCGCCTGTGCACCGGCGACGCTCGCTCCTACCAGCATCGCTCCTTGATAGACGAGCCATTGCAACTGGTTTGCAATTCCCAACTCCACTGAGATTTCTCTGGCCTGACGCCACGCGTCCCGGGTCTCTGCTAGATCGACTCGCAGATGCTCAAGTGCAGCTCCAAGGGCAAATGCGACCATCGAGGTTACAGCTATGACCCAAAAAGCCGATTCGATAGTTAGACGATGCGCCCGCACTAGCAAGCAAAGAGCAAGTACCTGGCCAAGATAGCTGACACTATCATTCCAAACCGAGGCTCCCGCTTTACCAACAGTAAAATAGTAGCGGCGTAACCAGTCCTGCATGAGATAGGCAACAACCGCGACAACAAAGGCAGGGACAACACCGCCCATGCCTTCTCCGCGATTAAGAAGGATATAGACAAGTGCCGCCGCGAGAGTGGCAACCGATGCAATCACGCAGAAGATTAGCTGAACCCCAAACATGCCTCGAATGAATCGACCTCGCTCCGTGGCGGTTGAACACAAAGAGCCAAGTGTGATCATTGGAGAGGATATAAAACTCAATTGCACGCTGTTCGCCAGCAACAGGATGGCATAGGCGACAGTATATTTTCCAAACTCACTAAGCCCTAAACCACGGACTAGGATGACCCCGGTGGCGAAGTTCGATCCACTGACAAGAATCTGATCGAAAACCGTCTGAGAACGCCTGCTCCTGGCGAACTGAAGAACATGTAAATGTATACTCACCACCAGGCTGACGCGCCTCCATACTTATTGACGCAACAAATGGTGGTCGCGTCTTTTTCATTCCGACTTCAGGGATGCAACTGCACAATGAGCCTTAATATGCCGCCAGGCGCTTCATGGGAATACTCTCTTCGTTCTTCCCCTTTGCGAGATAAGGCACGGCTCTGGCAGCGAACCCCACTGGCCTTAGCCGACGGCCTGACTCGGCGGTACCAGCGCTTCAGGCGACCAGCGAACTGGTTGGAGTTCGGTGCACCCGCGTGCTCGCGCGCGCTCCTCTACAAGATCGACATTGGTCAGAATGCATAGGAAGAGAGCTACCTCGTACCCCATCCATCCCAGAATGCCGGTCGACATCGTCGTTGTCATCCACACGTGGATGATGAGCACATAGGTTCCTGCATACTCCGGGTTGGTATCCCACACTTTCCATGTACGCCATGTGGTCAAGAGCAACATATACGAGCCGATCACAAAACCCACGAGGCCAAGACCAGTTAGCGTCTCGAGAAAGCCGTTGTGCAGCGAACTCATGTCAGAAATGTATGCATTAGGTATGTGGGATACAACCACTTTGCCGCCGATGCCCCCACCCACGCCCAATATAGGATGCAATCCGAACTGCCGCACGGCAGCAGCCCATACTACAGTCCGTCCGCTTAAAGTAGCAATGTTAGACGAAGCTGCCTGATGGCCCTGCAGGAAAACAAGAACTTCACCCGAGAATAGAACCCCCGCCAATACAACGGAGGTTACTGCGAGAGCGCCCACTATCTTTGACCGCTTGAACATAACCAGCAAAACCGAGAGTAGGAGAATACCAAGCGATGTCCGACTGGCGGAGACGCTGAACAGCGCCAGCGCAAAAGCCAACTCTCCAAGCGCAACGCGCGTGGGCATTCTTCCTGCTTGCCACTCCGCCAGCACGACCAATATCAAGGCGCTCGCAACATACCCTAATCCGTTGCCTGAAAGAAACGGCGCCTGTGCTGTGGTAGCGCTAATCAGTCCCGGCCTTGGCTGAACAAAAGAGGAAATACGAAGAGCAAAGCCCATGACGGCGAGCGTTCCCAATGCAGACATCGTGAGCAGCACGATCTGTCGAAGCCCCTCCACTCTCAGAATGGAGTTTTCGGTTCGACTTGCTTCAAAGAACACCAATCCTGCCAGCAGAAGTTCAGCACTCTTTCCAATGGTCTGGATTGGTTCCTCCGACCATAGCGTTGAAGCAAAATAAATACAGGAAAACGCCGCGTAAGCAAACCGAAGACCTGTGAAGCGAACGTTTGCGATCTTGGGCCGAATTAGCAACAAAAGAAAGGCAAGCGCAACGGCAGGCGCACGAATCAAGAGAATCGCCTTTGGGCTGCTATGCCCAGCTCCTCCTCCCGCTGTATCGGCAACTTGAAACATGGCCCCCAAAAGCAGAAAGAACAGCGCAATTCCTGGCAGTCCCGTAACTCGAAACGCTGAGCGCCACGATTTCATGTCCCATGGGTAAATGGTAAAGTGCATGTGCTAACCCTCAGATTATCGGATGGCCTATTTCACAGCATAAATGGTTGCCGCTGTCGTCTGTCCAATCAATGTCGAGCTTGCGCTGAATACCGCCTTGATTTTACTTACAGGCACGTAAACAATATCTCCCGCAGCAAGCGTCATGGGGACTTCTTTGCCGCTCATCATGCGCTGATATGAAACATGTATCTCAACAAGCTGACCATCGTTTCCATGCTTGACGACTCTGAGGCCGTTGGTTTTGGCCTGCATCGCCAAGCCTTGAGCCATTGATACGGCCTGAGCAACATTGAGTTCACCATCTTCCTGCATCGCATAGCCGCCCGGCCGGTTGACCGCGCCCAGCACGTAGATGATTCCAGTGCGTTTCACGATTACTGTGTCCCCCGGCAACACCTGCACGTTGCGAATGCTATCTCCGCTGCTACCTCTGGAGTAGCGATAGACGATCGCGGGCTTGGCAGAGAGTGTATCCGCATGCTTTATTTCGACTTCGTTTCCTGCAAGCGAAGTTTCTCCACCAGCTAGCCCTATGACATCCAACAAGCTATGGGGAGCGAGGAGCTCAACCTTGCCAGGATTCTCGACTTCTCCCAGCACGGTTGCGCTGGTGGTAGCGAATTGTTCGACGTCAATGCTGACTTGTGCGTTCTTGAGAATCCCTTCGTCCTTAAACTTCTGCTGAATACGATCTTGTGCCCGTGCAATAGTATCGCCGGCTACATGCAGCGCATTCAAGAAGGGCACTGTTATATTTCCTTCGCTATCCACACGGAGACGTGCAGAGAAATCAGGCTCATCGTAGACCACAACGCTCAGCAGATAGCCGGGCGCCAGTCTCAGGGTGGCAAAGTCTTCCGGCACAGTGATCATGGGGATTTGTGCATTAGTGCCTGGAGTTGATCGCGCCTGTCCCACTCCTCCAGTCGATGCGTTGGAGATGGAAGTGGTGACCTGCGCAATCGCCGTGGGCTGCCGACCCAGCATGAGGATAGCGGCAGATATGCCTGCGCAGACGATGCGGATAATGATGCGGCGGTCAGGAACTTCAAAACTATGCATTGAGATACTCTCCCCTTCCGTTGTGGCCATAGGCGGCGAAGTAATCGATTGAATTGGTATCTACTCCATTCAGGACCAGGCCGACGGCTCGCGAACCATTGAACTCCAGCACCGACGACAGGCTCGTCAGGACAGTGCGCGTTGTTTTGCCGGCTCGGATAACTGCCAGAGTCGCGTTGAATTTCTCCGAAAGTATCCGTGCCTCGGTAACCAGAAGTATAGGTGGACTATCTGCGATAATCAGATCGTATTTCTGCGTAAGGTCCGCCAATAACTCATTAAATTGGTCAGAACCTAACAACTCGGCCGGCGCGCTCGTATCCGACCCGGCTGGAAACAGAAATAGCGAAGGCACTTTACGATGTTGGCGGATAATGCCATCGAGCTGTGCCGTGCCCGCCAGGACGTCGCTAAGGCCGGGTCTGCAGGAGCATCCAAACAGTTCATGCAGATGTGGTTTGCGCATATCTGCATCCAGAAGCAGAACCATCTTTCCTGCCAAGGCAAACGCGATGGCAGTGTTGTAGGCGACGGTTGACCGCCCCTCTCCAGAGAGTGGGCTGGTAACAAGCAGGGAGCGGAGGTGCCCTGATCGGGATGCTGCCACGATTGCTGTCCGCAGCGCGCGAAACGACTCAGAACCAGCTGACTTAGGATCATTAATCAGTGGGCTTGACTCTGAGGCCACACTTAGAATTCCCGATTTCGGCGGCAGCAGCCTAAATTTCCGTGATGTAGGTATATTACCCAGAATCGGCAACCGGCCGCCTGCATGGAGTTGCAATGCCACGTTTACCGTATCGTCAAGATGTTCACGTACAAACGCCGAAGATAATCCAGTGAAAAGACCTGCGACCATGCCTATTGCCAAGTAAAGGGGCGGATTCGGACGCACTGGTTTGGCCGGCGGGCGAGCTGGGTCTGCTACGCTGATGTTAGTCGCTCGCAGTGCGGCCTGAATATTCACCTGCTTCAGTCTGCCATAGAGAGCGTCATATAACTTGCGGCTGGACGCTGCCTCCTGCGAGAGTGCCTGCAGCTTTACAGCGCTTACATTCAGCGTACCTGCTTTCTGTTGCTGTTGCGCAAACGCCTGTCGTATTCCAGCCTCTTTGCGGCTGGCAACTAAATACTCCTGGCGAGCGCTTTCATTGATGTTTGCCAATTCTTCGGCAATTTGGTTGCCCAGACTGTCGAGCTGATTCTTTGTTTCGAGCAGACGTTGGTTGTGAGCGCCATACTTTGTGAGCATGTCTGCATAGGAGACTCGGAGCGCCGACTGCTGTTGCCGAAGACTCTGAAGTAATCCAAATCCTGCGCCTGCCGCCGACGTCCCGGACGCAAGATGAGCTGAGTCGGAAGCGGACGCCAGTGAGCCAACCACCTCCGGGTTCTGAGTCTTGGTCATGCGGTAGACTGCTTCCTTCGCAATCCGATCAGCCTCAGCCGCGGTTAGTTGCTGGTTCAGTGCGTCCAGCGAGTCGATGACGGGAATGTGGGTGGTGGTTCCTCCGCCTGCTCCTTGACCAAGAGCTCCCAGCGTCATGCCGTTCAGCCCGCTCTCCTGCTCGAAGTCGGCGAGACGGTTTTGCGAATCATCAACATTCGTTTTCAAGTCAGCCAGCTGTTCCGACAACCACCGTTGGGCATCCGAGGTGGCTTGCGAACGCGCCTCAAATGTCACATATTCCCGCACGACCGAATTGGCAATAGTGGCGGCTCTCTCGGGATTGGCACTGAGATACTGTACGGTGATCAGCCGGGTATCTGGAGGGTTCTCAATCTTAAGCTTTTTCCCGAATATTGCGAGAATCCTGTCGCGGCTATATGAGGCTTGCTCAAGGGGAAGCCCTCGGCGAATCTCATCTTGTATGTGCCCATTCGTCCCGGTCAGGGCTCCCAGTATCGTAGGCTTGAAGGCAAAAGGAGGTTCCGACTGCAGGTTGAGGTCGCGCACCACAGCGAGCAGAACGTTTGGGCTTTGAATGACCTTCAAGTGCGTTGCAATATCGGTTTTCAGGCCCTCTGCGCTGGGCGGTACTGCGTCGGAACTGCTTAGCAGGCTGGCTTGAGAAGCATCTGTCTTTTCAACTTCGACCGTCGCTATGGCAGCATATTGCCGTCCCATAAGGAGGCATATGAGAAACGCCAACGCCAAGCCACAGAGACCTCCGACTACGATGGTTTTTTTGCGTTTGCGTATAACTCGCCACACTCCCTTCAGCGATTCCCCCTCACCAAAGCTGAATGAGGAATCATCCAGACGCCGTGGCTCGGATCGGGACGGTACATAGGGAGCAAGCGTGGTGTTTATTGGTTCATTGGATAGAGACATCGCTGGGATCCTCCTTCACAGATCCTCCATGCGTTGCATGGCATTTGGGTCGCGGCACCCCTGTTCATCCCGCTGTTGGTGCTTTTGTAAGGCCGTAATTCGTGAAACATCCTGGGGTTGACAAACTCACTTGCCTGGCAGCCATGATCGATTGCGTTTGGCCTCGAACAATGCTCCGTGCACAGGCGATCATCTCTATTTCAGTCATTGCTTCTACCTTCAGACCTGAACTGGATTTGAATAGGTAAGGGCATTGGCGGAGATGACTGTCCGATAAATGCCGAGAACGAGGGCGATATTCCTTGCGCCTGTGTACTCTGACTCAAAGCGGCGCCTGGCTTTCGGCCGCATCTCAGCGAATCTGTTCATTGATTCCAAGCCGCGTATACAACTCCTTAAAGCATTTGCATCTCCTATAGGGAACAGGGCTCCCGATTCTCCGTCGGCTATCATCTCTGGATAACCGCCGGTTCTGGATGCCACCACCGGAGTACCAACAGCCAGTGATTCGATCACCACTCGCGGCATTCCCTCATAGCAGAGCGACGGACATAACGTAGCCTTTGCCCGCCCCATTAGTTCCGCAACTTCGGTGCTGCTCTTGCTTCCGAGCCACTCCACGTTTGTCATTGCCGCCGCGGATTCTTTGGCCTCATCCTGCAGAGGGCCCGTTCCAACAATCCTCAGCGTGGGCAGGTCAGTCCCGTTCCTCCAGCAATCGAGCAGCGTACGTATTCCCTTTTCTTCGGACAATCTCCCCACATAGAGGAAGTAGCCTCCATCTCCCGGCCCAGAGCCAGGATCGGGATCAACGAAGTTCGGCTTGACTACAATCTTCTCCTCCGGAAGTCCGCCCTGAACGAACTTTACCCTGGCAAATTCCGATAGTGCGATAAACCTGTCGATCGAGCGATGCCAAGTGCCGGCCGCCCACTGCGCCAGCATGCCCGCGGTTGCCACAGCGCTGCCCATGCGGCTGCCGCGATAGCACTTGTGGATTACGCCGGATGCGCGGAACGTGCTGCCGATGCAGTCCTCACAAATCCGACCATCGCGAAACAGATTAGGGTTGACACAGAGCAATCGGTAATTATGCAGGGTATGCACAACAGGGATTTTTGCCTTATGGCATTGTCTGAAAATGGAGGGAGACAGAGTGGGAAACCAGTTATGAACGTGGATAACATCAGGATGAAACCCTGTCAGAGTCGCTGTCAGCCTGTGATTGATGGCGCAAGGCGCAACAAACTGATTCGAGGAAACGCGTATCTTCGCAATGATCCCATGAATGGAATCATTGTCGGCATCAAACCGCTGGACTTCGACTCCATTTGTCCCCAGCAGTCTGACTTCCGCATCCACGACGGCATCCTCTCCGCCGTGCTGCTGATATCGGTTGTGAACCATCAATACTTTCATACGACCCTCTGAACCTTGGTGTTGTCCTCTGCCGGACTCTCTAACGTTCATGCAATGCTGCGCGGACTTTTGGTTTCGATGACGCCATCTGAGGCAACGCCCCTGACCCGGGTGGCCAAGGCATCCTGCATCAGATTCCTTTGGCAGCGTAGACCAGAGTGTGAAGCAGAATCGCTATGTCCATCAGCAAGGTGCGGTTCTGTATGTAGTAGAGGTCGTATTCGATCGACTCGTGAATCGGGTACCGGCGGTCCGCGCTGAGTTGCCAAAGACCGGTGATGCCTTGGGGAACGGTGAGGCGGCTAGCCTCCCATGGTCCATACTCTTCCGTAATGAACGGCATCTCGGGCCGTGGTCCGACCAGGGACATGTCTCCCCGAAGAACGTTAATCAGTTGCGGCATCTCATCAAAACTGGTCTTGCGAAGGAAGCGTCCGACGCGGGTAATCCGTATATCCGCCTGCTCGTCAGGAGAACGAGCATATTTCGGCGCGTCCATCTTCATGCTGCGGAATTTGAGAATTTCAAAGAGTTTGTGATTCTGCCCTACCCGCTTTTGACGGAAAAACACCGGTCCGTTTGATTCGAGTCTGATCGCGATTGCCAGCAACGCCCAGACCGGAAGACTCAACGCAATCAGGACTGCAGAGCATACTATATCCATAAGCCGCTTTATCACCCGGTAGAATCGGCCTGAGTCATTTGGGGCTATCGTAGCCACAAACAGTCCATCCATCTTCCACACCGAGGTTGGCGTCCTGTTGGCAAGGATTTCCTGGTCATCCACCTGCGATAGCGAGCAGTTGGCCTCCCGCGCAATCACTCGCATCTGGTTGAGGCGATGTTCAGACATGTTCGTATCGCAAATGAACATGTCCTGGATCCCCATCCGCCTCAGCATATCTACCGATAACCGTTCGTGGAATATAGGCCTTGAGTCGTTTTGGGAATAGTCATTACTGAAGATCGCGTCGTTGGCTTCACTGGCTCCTCCCATAAATCCAACTGGATCGATGCCCAGCATCGGTGACTGCAGTGCAACAGTGAAGAACCGGCGAGCAGTACGCTTTGTCCCGTAAATGAGAGATCGCCGTTTAGGGAAAATTACAGATAAGTGCTTTCTGGTCGTTTCTTGAACCCACGCACGACCCACCGTCAGAAAGAGAGTGCCAACAATCCATGCGCCGAATACGGCCATACGGGGAACCGGATAGCGAGCGACGATGCAGAGCACTAGACTGATAACAATAGCTTTTATTGAAACGCGGAGAGCTGTTTCCGTCTCCTTGACATGTAAAAGGCTGCATGCCCGCGGGTAGGCGTTGTCCACGCGGAGAAGGCAAAGAACGATACCCGAATAGATAAGAGCGCCAATAAAAAGCTGCTGCTGGCTTAGCGCGAAGGTATGCGACCTTTGCAGGATGTGGCCTATGGAGCCACCCACCATTGTTCCGCACAACAACAGAACAAAGTCGGCTGCAACCGTGAGAAATGATATCGACAGGAGAGATGGCGTCCACTTTTCAACGATTGGGGACTGTGCGCCGTATTCGCTCCCATCCGATTGCAAGGGAATTGCATTCGTAACCATTTCATACCCCCATCAAAGAAATGAGGCGGACGGTCTGCCCCAAGAACCGCCGCTGCAACCTGTCGCAAAAAATGAATCAAACGCATAACAAGTTGAGCCTGAAGGCAACTTGGACGCTTCAGGCAGTTATCTCCGAAAACTACGACCAGATATGCCCATTAGACTTTAGCCACATGCTTCAAAGGCGGTGATCAGCATTTGAAGTTCCGTTGCAGTGCGCTGCCGCTACGTCGACTGCACTGCACCAGGCGCCCTACGCCCGCCCGTCTGTTCTTGTAACGATAAGGCACATGGAATCGGATTCGATGTACAATTTTGATCAAGGTATTAATAAAACTTTAAAAACAGAGGATACAGGGCGATAAACAGAAAATGAAAATATCGAAAAATTCCAGCACGGTTCTTCCTCGGGCTTTGCAGTAAGGCTTGGGTCGCCTCCGCGTAGCAACGGTAGCACATCGAGGCCCGAATATTCACCACATGCGCAACAAGCATTCTCCCCGGTTTCGGTCGACACAATCCCGCACACTGCGAACTATGACAGTTTCGCTCCCTTTGATATTGCAAGACTGGTAATAGTGGTCTCTGATCATAATCGAACACTGGCAGCGCGGAGATGCAGAATCCGGCTCAACTCTGCGCCGGCCGATAAAGACCTTTCTGCGTCTTTCGGCATCTATGACAATGTCGGCAGCGTCGCGTCTGGCGCCAAGGACTCGCTTCACAGGGAGAGGTCACGGATCTATGACTGGTTTGCATGTTGTCGCCGTCTGCGTTCTATCAGCCGGATGTCTGTCGTTCGGAATTCAACCGCGTGGCCCAAGCGCAGGCATCCAAAACGTTGACTCAGGCGCTGAGGTCACTGCACCGCTGCCTGCAGGGTTCGCCCCCGAATTCATGGGGATACATACCTTATCGCCCACGCGGCACTGGCCGACTGTGCCCTTTGGGAGTATGCGGCCCGCTGGAGTCTCATGGGGCGCGCTGGAACCGTCGAAGGGGCAATATGACTGGCGCTCACTGGACACTTGGGTTTCACAGGCGCAAGCGCATGCCGTGCAACTCGACTATGTATTCCTGAACACTCCGAGGTGGACCAGCACACGCCCGGACGAGCCGTGCGCTGGCAAACGTCTGGGATGCGCGGCCCCGCCCGACCTGAATGACTGGGAGGAATTCGTCAAAGCCTTGGTGACCCGCTATAAGGGGCGGATATCCAGCTACGAACTTTGGAATGAGCCGAACGGCTCGGGCTTCTGGTCCGGCACTCCGCAGCAAATGGCAGAGCTGGCATCTCGCGCGTATCCCATCATCAAAACAATTGATCCCGCTGCTATCGTCACGACTCCCGCAGCGTCCTCCACGGGTTGGTCTCCGACGAATGATGTCTGGCTGGATCGGTATCTGTCTGCCGGCGGTGGCAAATATGCTGACGTCGTTGCATGGCATGGATACGCCGGAAGGAACGACCGCCCTTCCCTTCCTCCTGAGGATCTCCTGCGTCAGATCCGGGCGCTTCGAGCTGTCCTTGTGCGGCACCACCTGAGTCAATTGCCGATATGGGACACGGAAGGCGGATGGGGCAAGGACGCCCAGCTACCGGACGAAGAGGAGCAAGCGTCCTTCCTGGTCAAGTGGTACTTGATTCAATTCACAAATGGAATCGCGCGGGCTTACTGGTACCAGTGGGACAATCAGGAGTGGGGAACTTTGTGGCACGAAGGGAGCGGTCTCACGCCTGCAGGCACGGCCTTCCAGCAACTCTCCGAATGGTTGAGCGATGCAACGGCAACCAGACCTTGCCGGCCACAATCCGCCTCGGCATTATGGACATGTGACATTCAGAAAGGCAGAAACCTTTATCGCGTCGCATGGAGTGCATCGGTCAGGATTCCATTTGCGGATATTGATAAGGTTGTGTCCTTCGCTCAAGTAGGCGGTGCAAAGCAGATGCTCGATGGCCAACCTGTGTTCGTCGGTTCACGGCCCGTCCTCTTTCAGATGAAAGGATCGGAATATTAAAAGATAAAAGAACATGCGGCGTAACTCTGGCACTGCCGATAAGACAATCTCAAGAGTTACACCGCGCGAGTGTTATCTCTGCAAAGAGACCGCTTGCACTGAGTAAGCGGGTACAGCAATCGTCGTGGTAAGAAGGGTTCCCTGTACTGAGAAGGATACAGTGGATGAGTTGATCTGTGCCCCATTTTCGATTGTGTAGAGAGTTCCTTGCGTACTCGAAACTCCTGGATTGGCAAAAGTGACTGAAATCTGCGGGTAGGCCTCAGATGTCGGGTTTGTAATGACGATGGCGTCCTGTGTACTGGTGTAGAATGCCGTGGTCGCCAATCCCCCGCCTCCAGTCGGCGTTGTCAAGGTCTTCGCCATATAACCGCCTGCGGATAACCCGAGATATTGAGTCGACGACAACAATTGGTATGCGTAATACTGGGGATACGGCACTGCCGTAGCCCCCACAGTATATAGGCAATCCATGTCGGCGTCCTCTACGCCAATCATGCAGAACCACGGATACTGAGAGCCCGCAAAATAAATCAGTTTGCTCGGCACCGTCGCGTCGCCATTGTATACAGAATTCAGCATATCTGTTACATAGAGCGCGTTCCATACCGGGGCATAAGTGGGACTGTTGCGGCAGCAGTCATTATAGAAAGCCCAATTCGTATTGAATTCGGTGACATATACCGGCGTCGCTGCGCCCCCTGGCTGGTTACCAATCGCGACCTGTCCCACCACCTTGTTATAGTTGGCGAATGCTCCATTGCTTGGATCCTGTGTCCCTTGGTACAGCGACACATTTCCGTTATATGTGTCCCATTGAGATTGCAGTTCCGTGCTTCCTAAAATGTACTGGTGGTAACTGACGAAGTCTACGTAAGGCGCCGTCGCTGGATTTGTCAGCAAGGTAGAAAGCCAGAGGGCACTGTAGCCTGATAACACTGGGCCGCCCACGCGAATCGTCGTTCCATCCTGCGCTGCCTGCGCTTTCATTGCGGCGCCGGTGGCTGCATAGATTGCCATGTAAGTAGTCAGGTGATCACCGGCGCACATGCCGGTAGCGTTCGGCTCATTCCAAATCTCATAATCCTGTACGACGCCGGGGAACGTGCTATCCATGTGCGCGACAAACGAAGCTGCAATCTGCGCCCATTGGGTAATGTCAGTAGGCGCGGCATACATGTTACCACTGCACGGGCCCGAGGTTGGCTGCAGCCACGGCGGAGCCTGCGATATTTGCAGGATAACGTGCTGACCCGCAGCTTGAATCGACGAGATGAGTGGGTCAATCTTCGTCCAGTCCGGTGTCTGGGTTGCGTACACAAGGGGAATCTGCGCATACAACCGCGCTTCGGTCAGACCCGCCTGCGTTAGCAGTGTTCTGTCCGCAACAGAATGGATCGAATCTGCGAGTGCGGTCCCGAACATATTGGCGGGAATGGGATAGTTCGTGTAAGTGCGAGAGCCGAAGTCTGCAGTAATGCTGGAGAACACTGTTACAACGCCGCCGCTGGTTTTGTTCAATGTAGAGTCAGTCACCCTCACGGTATGTTTGCCCGCAACCAGAGGTGCTGTGTATACGCCCGAGTTGGAGACGGTGCCCACTGTGGCATTTCCACCTGAGATGCCATCCACTGTGAAGCTCACTGCGCCGGAGTCAGGCACGGCGCAGATTTGGCCCTGGAAGGTCTGCTGGCCACTCACCGGTATGGAGGCGACATAGGGGTACACCTGGAATCCTGGAGTCTCCGTAATCGACAATGTTGCCCTGCCAGATGCGGCAGATGACACCTGACTGACAGCCTTGATGAGATGCGATCCGACATTGGCCGGAGCCGTGTAAAGTCCGGATGCCGAGATAACTCCCACATTCGGATTGCCATTGAGCGCATTGTCGACATACCAGTACACTGCCGAGTTGCCCAAGTCCACGACGCTCGCGCTGAACTGCTCAGTTTCTGACGGCAGTATGCACGGTGCGGGCGGCGTGACATTGACGCTGGGCCCTGGATCACCGGCAATTCCGCTGCCCTGCAAAGAAAACACGATTGGGCTTCCAGGCGCGCTCTCCGCGATGACGAGGTTGGCGCTGCGTGTGCCCAGAACCTGCGGGTCGAAGGATATCTGCACCGTGCAGGTTGCGCCTGACGCTAATGTGCCTCCACCGCTTCCCGAGCCGCAATTTGTAGTAAACGGATAGTCCGCCGATGAAGTCATGGAACTGAACGTCAACGCCGCGGGCTGGTTATTTGTGATTGTCGCCAGTTGGGAAGTGCTTGGCGTGTTGACAATCTGGTGGCTGAAGTAGAAACCGCCAGACTTTGGCGTGAACGCTATTCCTACGACTCCGCTGCCTGTCAGAGGAACTGTTTGGGGCGAACTGGTGGCGCTATCCGTAATCGTCAATGCAGAAGAGTAATACTGCACTGCGGCTGGGCTAAAGGTAACGTTCAACACACAGCTATGGCCCGCCGCAAGGGACGTTCCGCAGGTATTCGTTTGCGAGAACGGCGCAGATGTTTGAATGTTAGATATGTTCAGCGCCACGGACTGATTGTTATTAAGAATAATGCTGGAAGGGGCACTCGACGACCCTGTGCCCTGGCTTGGGAATGCGATGTTCGATGGAGAAAACGTTACTGGTATGGCAAACCCGCTACCTGTAACCGCAATTGTCTGGGGTGAGTTACCGGCATCGTCCACAATGGTTATGGCCGAAGAGTAATATTTCACTGCCGTCGGACTGAAGGTAACATTTACCGTGCAACTCTGCCCTGCCGCAAGGAATGTTCCGCAAGTGTTGGTTTGCGAATACGGCGCCGATGCCTGGATACTCGATATGTTCAGCACCACGGATTGTTTGTTGCTGACCGTTACACTGACGGGGGAACTTGACGCCCCGACAACCTGGCTGGGAAATGCGATGAGCTTGGGAGAATATGTTACGGGCGCGAACCCGCTGCCTGTCAGAGTAACTGTCTGAGGCGAGTTGGTCGAGTCGTCAGTAATTGTAAGTGCCGAAGTATAGTATTGCACCGCCGTCGGGCTAAAAGCGACGCTCACCGTGCAACTCTGCCCCGCCGCAAGTGACGTTCCGCAGGTATTCGTTTGCGAGAACGGCGCTGGCACCTGGATGCTCGATATGTTCAGCACCACAGATTGCTTGTTGTTGAACGTTACGCTGGAGGGTGAGCTCGATGATCCTGTACTCTGACTCGGAAATGCGATAAGTTTTGGCGAATACGTTACAGGTATGATTCCGCTGCCTGTCAGCATAACTGTCTGAGGCGAGTTGGTAGAGTCGTCAGTAATCGTAAGGGCCGAAGAATAGTATTGCACCGCCGTAGGGCTAAAAGCGACGCTCACCGTGCAGCTCTGTCCCGCCGCAAGCGACGTTCCGCAGGTATTCGTTTGCGAGAACGGCGCTGGCACCTGGATGCTCGATATGTTCAGCGCCACAGATTGCTTGTTGTTGAGCGTTACGCTGGAGGGTGAGCTCGATGATCCTGTACTCTGGCTAGGAAATGCAATGAGCTTCGGCGAATACGTTACCGGTATGATTCCACTGCCTGTCAGTGTAACTTTCTGGGGTGAGTTTCCAGCATCGTCTGTGATCGTCAGGCTCGAAGAGTAGTACTTCACTGCTGTTGGGCTGAAGACGAGATTCACGGTGCAGATTTGCCCCGCCGCAAGCGACGTTCCGCAAGTGTTGCTTTGCGAATACGGTGCCGATACCTGAATGCTCGAGATGTTCAGAACGGCAGGCTGATCATTGTTAACCGTTACGCTAAAAGAGGCACTCGACGATCCCGTACCTTGATCAGGAAAGGCAATGAGCTTGGGTGAAACGGCTATGTTTTGCGCTTTTAGCATGTAACCAAATGGGAGCGCAATAAGTAGAAGCAAGCCTATTCGGTGAAACTGCATTCTTCGCACGAACATTCCCTGACTTTCTGGCATCTATCAGACTGCCTTGGTTGACGCAACTGGAACACAGGCCCTGGCAGAATGGCAACCTATCTACGAATCATGCAGGACGCCCGACTGGCTAATTCATCAGTATTCACCGTCGCTGTCCAAGCCCCCGGAACTGCCACATCCTGCAATCCGACCTGATCAATCATGCTCTCGCAGCAAAGCACACGAAATGCGCTCTTAAGCAGCATGTACTTGCACGTCCAATCCATCGCTTATTTTTACCAAGATACCTCTGAGCAAAGGCATTCACAGCAGGACGACTCACAGTCTCATAGACCCGCCTCCACAAAGAAAAGAGGTGTTGCAGGCCCTTCAGTACCTTTGGTCGCATAGTGGACCTCGATCACGTAAACCCAGCCATTCCTGTGACCTAAGCTGAAGACGGCATCCGAATCATCGAACTGCCGTTCGCAGGGGCCCGCGCAGACTCCATTCCCAGCGCTCTTTCATAATTACCCCACAGTTCTTCGCAAATATGTGCAAAACAGACCATACAAATATGTTGATTTGAGAGATTCTGCAATCTGCATCTTTCTGCTGCAGTTGGTTGTATGCATCAAATTACAACTGCCAGCCAGAAGAAGAGTGGAATCCATGGGGGAGTTGTCTGGCTGGCTACATCCTCAGGCGGTCATGACGCGGTATGTATGGATGTTTCTCTACTTTTGGGGGTTGTCTGTAAAGAGCGCGGAGCGACGCCAGAGGCGCCAGAGCAGAGTAGGGAGTTGGGGTGCGCGAGATAAGGCCGTGCACTATGCGGATATCCGTAACCGTGATCAGGGAGTTGAACTGCCGAGTACGATGATTTCATGGAGCCATGTCACGTCCTGAGAGTTGCATAAGAATTCCATTTGCAGATGATTGTTCAAGAAAGGCCAACACCCAAATGAGCCTGTCCCGATTCCGTGTTCTCATGTCTTTGCTGGTTCTCTCTTCAGTATTTTCCGGATGCGGAGGATTCAAAGGCGTTGTTACTCCTACGCTGTCCTCACTCACGCCTGCCTCTGTAGCTGCAGGAAGCGCCTCATTCACGTTGACCGCGACTGGCACAAACTATACCAACGGGACGCAGATATTATGGAATGGAGTTGCCCAAACTACCAAGGTGGTTTCCAACACCGAACTCACAACATTAGTATCGGCCGCGCAGATAGCGGTCGCAGGGACCGTCAGCGTCAGGGTGGTGAAGTCGGACACAACCACTTCCACTGCGATGCAACTGACGATCACTGGAGGCGGATCGCAAACACTCAGCGTCACTTCTATTTCCCCGTCGTCAGTACCTGCGGGAAGTACAGCCTTTACGTTAACCGCTACTGGTGTCGGCTTTGTAACTGGAAGTGTCATTACGCTCAACAGCACTGGAGTCCCTACAACATTTGACTCTGCGACACAGTTGCATGCGACAGTTCCAGCGTCCAGTGTGGTTGCCGCCGGCGTCATCAGTGTCGGAGTCCTCGCCCCAGGTAATCTGTCGTCAAATCAGCTTCCGCTCACGATAACTGGAACTTCGGCCGGCACCCCGCCTATACTGGTATCGCTCAGCCCGCCGAGCACTTACAACGGGGTCTCAGGGTTGACCCTCACAGCCAACGGAACCGGCTTTGTGAATGGCAGTCAGATTGTCTGGAACGGAACTGCAGTTTCCACGACGTTTGTATCCAGCACCTCCCTCACGGCCAGCATTGCCTCCTCGTATCTTGTAAGCGTGGTGCCCGTGAATGTGTTTGTTCTAAATCCTGACAGCACAGCCTCTAACTTCCTTCCATTCACCATTATGGTGTCTCCGAAAACGACCCCGATTCTGGTGTCTATCAACCCCCAGAAAGCTGCGGTCGGAAGTCCAGGCATCACCATAACCCTAACGGGTTCTGATTTCGCAGCCGGCGCTGTTGCGTACTTTGGCAATGACCCATTAGCAACTATCGTGGTAAGTGACACACAAATAACAGCCCAAGTGCCTGCATCCGACATGACAGCGATTGCGAGGATCCCGGTCACAGTACAGAATACGGCGTCGAGTGCCTCCAACCCTATTCCCTTTTGGATCGGGATCACAGTTTACTATGGAGAAGTTAACGATCTAGTCTGGGACGTGGCACGAAATATTCTCTATCTTTCAGAACCTGCCACCTCAACTTTGAACCCGGGTACAGTGATCGCGATTGACCCACTAACACTTGTAGTGAAGCATACTTACTTGCCCGCTACGGGGAGTGCGCCCGACCATCTGGCTCTCTCCTCCGATGCAAAGTACTTATACGTTGGCCTGGATGGCAACGGTACAGTGGAGCGGCTGCTTCTGCCGAATCTGACGCCCGACCTCAGCATCCCGTTGGGTTCCGATCCGAACCTGGGGCCGTATTACGCAATGGATTTGCAGGTTGCTCCGGGGCAGTCCAATACAATCGCGGTCGCGCGGGGGATCCCTGCCGATGTCTCCATTGTGCAGGCACAGGGCGGCGTAGCAATTTATGATGGTGCGGTTCAACGTCCGTCGGTCGTCACACCCACCACCCAGCCGGGCGATGTTCTGCTCGATACGATCCAATGGGGCATAGATGCGACTGCTCTCTATGCGGCAGACAATGAGAACGCCTCCGGAGACTTCTATCAGCTTGCAGTTTCCAGCAGCGGCATAACTCTGGTCAACGACTATCTGAGTTACTTCCCTAATACGAACCAATTCAATTTGCAAATCCACTTCGATGCAACCAACCATCTGCTCTATGGGGACGATGGTGTCGCGGTCAGTCCGGCTGCCGGAGCGCAGGTGGGCAATTTTGTTTCCACTGGTATCATGGTTCCGGACTCGGCCATTGGTAATGCTTACTTCGTCGGCCAGCCAGTCTCTGACAATGGTACGGTTACCTACCTGGTTCAGTCCTTCAATCTGGCCGCATACACCGCTGTGGCACGGTTCACACTCAACCAGGTCGAGGGTGTTCCGCAGCGTCTCATCCGCTGGGGGACGACCGGCCTGGCGTTCAACACCCAGAAGATTGTTAACTGCGTCGTAACGCCATGCACAACCGGAGACGGACGGCTATACATTTTGAACGGGCCGTTCGTAACCCAGACTGTGCCATGACGGGCCGGATCAATGGAAGATAGCGAAGAACGAATGCTTGCTTAATGTAGGCAAACATTTTCTTTGCCGATGACTAAGCTGAATCTTGCGAGCTGTTTTCGCTTGGCTGAGGAATTGAAGATCACTGCAGGAGTATGCCGTGCTTTATCGAAATCTTATCCTTGCTTTTCTTTTTCTTTCGTCGGTATGGGCATACGCCCAGGTGAAACCCGCTGGGAACGGTACTGCGGCCGTGCTTACCGTGGGCGGATACTACAGCTACTTCAATGCGAACTACGCTGGCAATCGAATGAGCGGCCTCGGCGCGTATATTGATTGGTCGCCAAACAGGGCATGGCGCCTCGGGGCGGAGGCTGAAGGACGCTGGCTCATCCTTGGTGCGCCTCACGATTTCAATCAGTATACCTACCTCATTGGACCCCGGTACCGGTTTTCTGTAGGGAATCGAATTAAACCTTATGCGAAATTGTTACTGGGCTCGGGTGAAATAACCTATCCATATCAGCTTGGCCACGGAAGCTATTTCACAATGGCTCCTGGCGGTGGGGTCGATTTCGTGGTAAAGCAACGCTGGAGACTGCGCGCCGATTACGAGTATCAAATATGGCCGAACGCCCCAGGTATTCCCGGCATACAAAGCAGCGCTCTAAATCCGTATGGAGTTAGTGGCGGAGTTAGTTATAAGGTATTCTAGGGACCGCATGACCCATGCTCTGAACTTATGCGACGGGATGCCTTCTTTCTGCTTGCAGCTCATTCGCCGAGGAACAAAACTTTGTCAGCAAACAGTCTCATCGACGGCGCGCGCCAGGACCTCAGTTCCACGCAGGTCAAGGCGATCGCTGCGCACGCGCTGATTGCTGCCTTGTCAGACGGTTCTAAGGCATACTGCATATTGTCAGGCTATGAGCAACTGCCCGACGCCTTTGATACCGACATCGACTTCATGGTTGATCAGGATGACTTTCAGCGTTTACCCCGACTCATCATGGAAGTCGCGCACCAAACAAATATGAGGTTGTTTCAATCGGTCGAGCATGAGATGACGGCGCGCGCCTATCTGCTGGTTTCGCTGTCGGGGCAGGAGTTGACGATTGTCCAGCCCGACTCCGCGTCCGACTACCGACACTTCGGATCGCTCTGGCTGCGTGCGAGTGAAGTTCTCGCGGAAAGGCGCTGGCACGCACGCGGATTCTGGATTCCCTCCGCCTCCCATGAATTCGCGTACTATCTGATCAAGCGGCTTAACAAGCGTGACTTCGGTCGCCAGCACGGCTGCAAGCTGCACCGTTTATATGCCGAAGATAGTCATTCGTGCGATCGTATGCTGGCGCGTTTCTGGAGCGGCCAACAGCGCAGCGCGCTCAGCCGCATGGCCGCCTCCAACGACTGGGCGCAGATGGATCAGAGTCTCGAGTCATTCCGCAGAGAGTTACAACGCAATACTGCTGAATCATTTCCGCAGAAAGTAGCAGCAAGCCGAAAACACATGTTTCATTTCCTGAATCGCGTCACGCGGCCGACAGGCGGATGGATTGCCTTTATAGGCCCGGACGGCTGTGGAAAGTCCCTTGTTATCGATGCTATTCGTAAGCAATTCAGTCAGACGTTCCGCGATGTGCAGTGTTTCCACTTGAGGCCTGGGTTTCTACACCACAAGTCAAACGCAGAAGGTTCGGTCACGGACCCTCACGGTCAGCCGCCGCGGGGGCGTATCGCGTCCGTTGCAAAGGTCTTTTATTTCGTGGCAGATTACTTTTTCGGCTATCTATTCCAGCTAGTTCCGGCGATGATCCGCTCTCACCTGATCATCTTCGATCGGTATATCGATGACCTGTTGGTCGACAGCAAACGCGTACGCTACAGCGGGCCTAAGTGGCTGTTGCAACTCGCTGCACGCATTGTCCCGCGCCCGGATCTAGTCGTCCTACTCGACGCACCCGCGGAGGTCCTTTGGTCGCGCAAGCAGGAGGTTCCCTTCAATGAAGTAGTGCGTCAGAGAGCCGCTTATCTGCGTATGGCGCACAATCTGCCTTCGACGATTGTTGTGGATGCTGCGCAGCCTGTTCCCGGCGTGGTCCACGATGTCATGGAAGTTATTGTTGCGCACTTTTCCCGACGCGCAGCTGCGCGCCTTGGACTCCAGGTTCCTCCTCTTTCCGCAGATGGAATCGAGCCGGACACTTCGAGCCGTCGATGCTGATTCCTCCCGATTCTGCCAGGCCGCTCACGACTTTGCACATCCTTCATGCGGCGTTTCCGGCGCTGAACTTGGCGTCAAATTCGCTTGCCGCCGCAGAGCGTTCGGTCCATGTCGTTCCTCAGGGCGCTGAGCCACGTTGGATCATTCTCGGCGATCCAAGGCTAGCGCTTCCTGTATTGCGAAGCTGGCTGCCTTGGAATCTGGGCTCGCGCTTGCGATGGAGCGCGGTGCTGTTGGCCGCTTCCATCAAGATGCTTCCCCAACTTCCGGGTGTACAGAACAGTGACGTCCGCATTGGCGATTCCTATTGGCGGCACAGCCTGCCGGAGTTCTCAGAAAATTGGAGCGCGGTGGTTCATGTCGGGAACCCATCGCATACGCGCAAGGCGATCGTGTTTTTCGTTGGAGAAAGACAGCGCGTCAAGGCCGTTGCCAAAGTCCCCCTCACGCCCCTGGCTGCCAAGTCGATCCTCAATGAAGCGGCGATGCTGCTTCGAATGAAAACTGTCGAGTATCTGCCCAGAGTGCTGTTTCAGGATGCAGACCGGGGAATAACCGTGCAGTCGTGGCTGGACGGAAAGCCCGTATCCAGATGCTTCACCCAGGCCCACTTGGATTTGCTGAGCCGGCTCGCCAACCTCGACAGCACGGTCCGGGTCTGCGATTCCAGAGAGCGGATTGCCGCGCAACTCGACGCGCTGGATCTGCCTTTTGACCGGGCGCTGCTGGCCACTGCGCTTGAATCGCTGGACCTCGACGAACCATTGCAAGGATTCGTGGAGCACCGCGACTTTGTGCCATGGAATCTTAAATGGCTCCCGGACGGCCGTCTCGGCCTTCTTGACTGGGAATGGTCTGTGGCGAACAGCCTTCCGTGGCAAGATATTTGTCGCTTTTTCTATCTCAACGACGCGCTTTTCAGAGGCTCTGGCAGAGTTTGGGAAGCGATGACCGGCAATCGTCTGCTTCAAAAATACCTTCGGCAATTCTCCATTCCCACATCGGCGCTGCCGGCTCTCACCATGCACTACCTGCTTCGTGTGCTCTGCATGGATTGTGAAAGCGGGAATGTGTGGCTCGCGCGCTACACGTTCAGGCAGATCGAATTACTCCTCGACATCCGCCGGAGAACTGCCGCAAAGAGATAGGAATCCAAACACCAAGCAATGCTCGTCTGGATAGGACGAGCGCAGCGTTTGGCCTTCTCCGCAGTGCGCCGTCGTGCGGCTCAGTGCCCATGCAGTTGCTACTCCTTTATAGTTGCATATTTACACCACCTGCTTATCTTTGGCTTGGCGATGCCCTGCGCAGGACCATAGACACTATGACCTTTATTGTTGTATTCTTCTCTCAAGTCTGGTCAAATTTGATCGATACTTCTATCAAGTGACTATTTCGCAGCCTCTGATGTACTGCTCCTCTGCCCGGATTAAGCGAGTCGACGGCGCAAAGATAATGGCAAGGAGTACTTGGGTTGATCTTATGGGCACTCAAAATGCAAAATCCATCAAAAACGTTGTTGCCTACACTTGGCGCTCTTTGTATGATGAGCAAAAGGGCTCAAAGTCAGATCGCCGGCGCGTTGTAATCGCCGCAACAAGAGCGGTGATCCTGGCGGCCTTCGCAGGTGGAGCGCTTTGGTATCTTTTGTGGAAACTTACTGTGTATCTCCTGGGATGACATTAGCCAGAGAGTCCGCACCCTGCAGAGCAGCGGGCGGACATTGAGAGCGCTTTCAAGTCAACATGGAAGATGAGAACAGCAAGGATGTCCTTTAAGAATTGGCAATCGCCTTCGATCTGCCAATTTTCTTTGTACGATTAGACTTTATTCTTTGCATTGAGCAACATGCCGGAAGCGGGCGTGTAAAAGAACGCCACTCGGCATGACAGCTCGGATCGAATATTCCCCGCCGTCGTGGCCGGGATTTCGGCCAGATCGAGCAAGGGATGTCTTGGTTCACTTGAACACCCCCAGAGGCATCCATGCTTTATGCCAAATTCCAAGCTTTTCGTTTTTCTGCCATTTTGATGCGGGTCAGCGGTTGCGCCCCCAGATGCGAACGTGCCCAGCACCCAACCACCTGAAAATACGTAGACACACACGGCTTTAGGCTATAGCCCGGACGGGGAGTTTTGTCTCCCAACACAACTCAGCATTACGAGTAAACACCTGGAAATTGGCTCAAACAACGACCGCGCGCTTGCGCCCGGCGAAGACTGAAATGCGTCGCTGCCGGGTAAGCAACTGATTTGCTTTGATTTGATGAGTTGGCTCGTAATTGAATGTCGCGAATCGCAATACAGTACTTCGGTACCACAATTGCTGGTGACGTCCGTCACATATTTTGTTAAACTTGTATCGGATGATACATCCCGGTACTGAAAGGTATGGTATCCACCGATCGCAAGCAGCCAACCAACTTGTGATGACGGAATTGCTGCCATCCCCGGAAGAACGGTAAAACGGGTAGCCAACACGCTCCGACCGTAAGGTGGCTAACGGAAATCGAGAAGATTTCCCCAAGCCACAGAGGAGCCTGTCCACGCAAGGTTTTAAATTTTTGCAAATTTGACGATTATTGGGTGTTTACAATCTCGCCATTTGTGTTGCCTGCCTCAGGTTTTTCTTTGCATCGAGCATTGCGCCAGAAGTGGAAGTGTACAAGCGCTGTCTGACTAGCTAGCTCCGGATCGATAACTCCCAGCCATTGCCGTTGATGGCAGGATATCGGCCAATCGCGAAGGTTGTGTGCTCTATATACCACCTACGGAGGCGTTTGTGCGCTTTACGAAATCTTTTCTCATTCTCCTTTTCGCGGCTCTGGCCATGGCCGGAGGCCGCGCGCGCTCCCAAGCGAACGTGACTGAAAACCAAACGGCCTATCTTTATGTTGACGCGCAAAAGGGCTCCGACGGTAATTCCGGAACGAGTTCCTTGCCGCTCAAGACGATCCAGGCCGCGATCAACAAGGCCAACACGAACAATCAGAAGTCGATAGGCACAAAAGTTATTATCAACGCCGGTGTCTATCGTGAGTTCGTAAATGTCCCTGCAATTTCCAAGCAGACCAACGCCACGATGACTCTTCAGGCGGCTACGACAGGCACTGCAGTCATTGCCGGCTCAGATGTTCTTACCGACTGGACTGCGGAGGACGGAAATCCATCCATCTATGCGCATGGCTGGACATACAACTTCGGAGCCTGTGCGGTCCCTGCCGGCTGGTCCGGCAGCTTCGCCACCGTTGCACTGCGGACTGAGATGATTTTTGTCAACAACATACCGCTCACCCAGGTTATGTCGTATGGAGATATGCGCGCCGGAACGTTCTATGTGAACGAAGCATACGACGTGATCCATGTATGGCCGCCGGCAGGCACGAACATGCAGACCGCCGTCGTTGAAGCCGCCGTACGTCCGCAAACCCTGAATGTGCAAGGACGCAGCAACGTGGTTCTTCGGGGAGTCGTTCTCCGTCACGCGGCAACCTGCATCAACAAAAGCGGCGCCACCATCACCAACAGCTCCAATATGCTTATCGACCAGGTCCAGGCAGTCTGGAACAACTGGGCCGGTTTGGCTGTTAGCTCCAGCAGCAATATCACCGTGCAGAATTCAATTGCCAGTTATAACGGCGGTGCCGGCTTTGAAGGCTATGCCGATCAGAACGCGCTCTATAGCTTTAACGAAAGCGACTACAATAACTGGCGCGGAGCCCAGGCTGCTCTGTACGACTGGGGCATGGGCGGCACCAAGCTGATGTTGATGCGCAACACGACCGTGCAGGATCACTTCTCGTACAACAATCAGGCGCAGGGACTGTGGTTCGACACCGACAACAAAAACATCACCATCAACAATGCGACGCTCTCTGGAAACGTCCTGGCCAGCCTGCAGCTTGAGGCAAACGAGGGGCCCATCGCACTGACCAACAGCACACTCTGCTCCAGCGGTGGCGGCGTCAACGTAATCAATACTGAAAAACTCACCATCAAGGACAACACCTTCTACAACAACAGCGGAAGCATCAAGTATCAAGCTGAGATTTTTGTCGCGGGTAATCCTGGAGGAAGGGTCATCAAGGATTGGCAGACCGCTGAGTCCTACGATCTGTTTACTTCCGGCACGGTCATGACCGGCAACACTTTTGAGGATGCCTCCACCGGACAGAATGTGTTTGGAACCTACCTGAGCGGAGACGATTGGGCCGAGTTTGCCAACACGCTCAATTCGAGCGGTAACCGGTGGTACGACCCGCTCACAGCGGCTTCGTTCAAGATACCCAACGGAAAGCTTGTGAAGCTGGCTGGCTGGCAGAGTGCGACTGGCACAGACCTTACTTCGGACTGGGCCCTTCCGCCCGCATCGCCTGCGGCCGCCTGCGCCATACCTGCTCCGTCCTTTGCGGACTTCAGCGTGAACATGGACAGCGAAGCCTATACCATGACTGCCGGAAAAGCGATTGCCACGGTGCGCGTAAACTCCTTCGCATTCGGCCCGGTGGCTCTCCAGGTAAATGGCTTGCCGGCGGGTGTCAGCGCGTCTCTGAGCCAGCAGAATCTGGTCAGCGGCGTGGTGACGCTTACACTCTCGGCCAGCAAAACTGCCAAAGCCCAAAATGTCCCGATCTCGCTCTGGGCCTACGGCAACAGCCGCGTCCATAGCGCGACCTTCTACGTGAAGGTGGTTCCGGCTACTTAAGAAAAAACGCGAGTCCGGGCAGCGCAATGCTGCCCGCGACCACCATCAGCCAGACTGGGCTTGCAGGGAGTTCGATCCTTGCAAGCCATTTCTTTTGTCCGCATCCAACCCGAACGGCATCAAATGGAGTATGTTGTCGAAAGATATGATCTTGCGAATATGCAGCAGCGCCGCGTCTCAACCTGTTCGTTCAGCCCGATTGAGTCGTCAGGATCTTTCTGAAACGGAACGGGCATGAAACTTCTCCTCTCGGCTTATGCGTGCGAGCCAAACAAGGGCTCGGAGCCCGGTGTCGGCTGGAATTGGGCGCAGGCCCTGGTTCGCCGCGGAGATGAGGTCCATGTCATTACCCGCAGCAACAATCGCTCCGGCATTGAAAGCGCACTGCGCGACAGGCATGTGCCCCTCGCCGTTACCTACTACGATCTTCCCCGCTGGGCGCAGGTATGCAAGCACTGGCCCGGCGGAATTTATGTCTACTACCTGCTGTGGCAGATCGGTGCTTACAGGCTGGCGAAGAACCTTCACGCTGCCGAAAAGTTTGATTGCGTTCAGCACGTAACATTTGCCTCTTACCGTCAACCGTCCTTCATGGGCGGCCTGGGCATCCCTTTCATCTTTGGACCGGTCGGCGGCGGAGAGACAATGCCTGCGCAGTTTCGCAGGGGAATTTCGTTCTCCGGCCGCGTGTCCGAAGCCGTTCGCGCTCTCGGCAGCGCTCTCATCCCGTTCGATC
>Ga0224530_1000407_pt1 | contig 29325 bp, 29 predicted proteins | sample CBST75metaG_FD_179873 | JGI IMG/M metagenome (GOLD analysis project Ga0224530, IMG submission 179873) | Peat soil microbial communities from Stordalen Mire, Sweden - C.B.S.T75 | ecosystem: Environmental > Terrestrial > Soil > Wetlands > Peat | place: Sweden: Norrbotten County, Stordalen Mire...
CGTTGTGGTCCTGGGTCCAGGATTGGCGAATGGTCTCCTCGGACGCAACGGTCGAAAAGAACGCAGTCGAACGGGTGTATGCCGAGATTGGCAACGGAACTCCCGCTGCAATCAAGATCAGCGATGGGTACCGCGATGGGTCGCCGTTGAAGCTGGCGCAGACGGAGACGGTTTCCGTCAATGTCCGCGCTCTCTATGCGTCCTCGAAGGACAGCTATGAGGTCGAGTGGACAGAGACGGCCTTCGACCTGAAGGGCGAGCAAACCGGCTCTCAAAACTACAAGGGAGTCATCACATATTCCATTCATCCGCCTGCGGATGAGGCTTTGGCGCGCGTGAATCCCCTGGGAATTTATGTCACGAATGTGAGCTGGTCGAAGGTTCTGTAATTCAACCGAGAAAGGCGAGGGTATGAAAACGATTCGAGTGTTGGTGTTGTTTGTGATGGGTGCGAACGCCTTCTCTGGGTTCGCACAAGAAGGCGCGTCGAGTTTGGGTGTGGGTGCGGGCGCGCCGGCTGGTAACGCGGTGGTATTGAATCGGAAGGCCGCGCGGACGAAACAAGAGGTTGTTCCCACGGATAAGTATCCGTTTGCGGCGCTTCAGAAAGCTCTGGAGCAAGGTCCCGGAACTGGGGTTAGTTCGGAGATTGGTTCGGCGGCAGCCGCGAGCGTAGGACTTGGAGTGAAGGTTCCTCCGGGCTGGGAGCCGTCGAAAGATGTGGCGCTGTCGGAGACGGCGCGCGAGGCCGTTGCTCTCTCGGCAAAGCTCACGAATGAGCAGAACAATCCGGTTCCTGGACCGGATGGGCGCGTGGTTTACACCTTTGGGGTCGGCCAGCCAACGTTGGTTGCCACTCCGCTTCGCGTGAGTTCTATCGAGTTGCAAGCGGGCGAGAAAATCCTGGGCGAGCCTCAAATTGGAGATTCGGTTCGTTGGGTGGTGACGCCAATCTCTTCGGGGTCCGGCGATGCTGCTACGCCAATTCTGGTTGTGAAGCCCAAGGTGACGGGCCTTGATACGACCATGATTGTCGCCACGGACAGGAGAACCTACTACCTTCGGCTCGTTTCAAAGCCAGGTGAATACATATCGCGGGTCGCATTCCTTTACCCCGACGATCAACCGTTGCAGTGGAAGCTCTTCCTGGAGCAGCAGGCGAAGGAACACAAAGAGCACGTCGATTCCTCGCGCATTTCGCAAACCGGCAATGCGGCTGTGGACAAGCTCTACTTCGATTACACCTTCAAGGTGAAGTCTGGCGCGGACTCTATCAGGCCGGTGCGGGTTCTCGACGATGGAGAGAAAACCTACATCGAGATGCCGAGCTTGACTGCGTTTCAGGAACTGCCGACTTTGGTTGTCGAAGGCCCAGAGGGCAATGAGATGGTCAACTTCCGCGTGAAGGGCACGACCTTCGTGGTGGACCGTCTCTTTGTGAAGGCAGCCTTGCTGCTTGGTGTCGGCAAGCATCAGGAGTTGGTCGAGATCGAACGCAAGGATGCGCTTACCCCGCATACGCCAACGGAACGCATGGAGGTGAAGTGATGACGGACGAAAACAAAGTCAATGGCAACGAGCGCGAAGAGGTTGTGTTGTCTCCGAAGGTTGAGGGCGAGAGCCCAACGCGCAGCAAGCAGCCTTTGAAGCTGCGCTTCTGGCCCACGGACGGAAAGCATTTGAATCCGGCCGTGAGGGGGGTGTTGTTTGCCGTCGTCCTGGGATTCCTCGCTGTAATGGTCTATGGGGTAATGTCTCGGGGCGGAAAGAAAAAAGCTGCGGACGCAGCCAAGGATGACCAGTCGATTTCGGATGCGCAATCAACTGGGACGAAGGTCTGGAAGGATCTCGAAGAGCAGCGAAAGCTTGACGCAAGGAAGGAAGCGCAGAACCAATCTCAGACTCAGGCTCAGCCTGCATCGAATACGGCGGACGTGATTCAGGACCATGTGCAGAGTGCCGGTGTTCCGTCTGATCTTGTAGCTTCTTCTCGTTACTCGAAAGATGCGCTGGTTCCTCCTCTTGAAGCTCGTCAGATTGCTGCCTCTGGGCGACCTTCACCGGCAAGGCCCGCGAACACGAGCGGCAGGGTCGCGCTGAATCAGCAGCATGTGGGTACTCAAGCAGAAGCGCCGCAAGGACGAAGCGCAGCGGACGAATTGCGCGAGGAGATGTACAAAAGCGATCTCGAAGCGCGTACTGCGGGTACTTCGATTTCCAGCGGAATGAATGCCAGTAAGGGTTTGGGTGGCTTGGGTGCTCTGGGGGGCGCGCCTGTCGAGGGCGTGAGTTCGCTGCTTCAACAGCTCGCTGGCGCATATCCGAAATCTGTTTCCGCTGGGAATGCTGGAGTTCCAAGTCTGTCGGCCTTGTCCGCAAATGCAGGCTCTGGAGATCAGAGCGATGCGAACCTACAGGAACATAAAGAGAGCTTCATCGACAAGGCGAGGCAGGCCAGGGATGAGCGGGACTATTCGTCCGCGACGCGAGCGCCAGCCCTATCGAAGTATGAAATCAAATCTGGATGGGACATTCCGGCGACGCTTGAGAGTGAAGTGAACACCGACCTGCCGGGTGAGGTAAAAGCCGTTGTGCGTGAGAATGTCTACGACACAGCGTCGGGCCAGTATTTGTTGATCCCCCAAGGTTCTCGCCTGATTGGTCGATACGACAACCGTGTCTCCTATGGTCAGAGTCGAGCAATCGTCGTTTGGTCGCGGCTGATCTTCCCGGACGGCTCCAGCGTGGATCTCGATGGGATGGTGGGGCACGACGCCTCTGGAGCGGCCGGTTTTCACGACCAGGTGGACAACCACTTCGTGCGGCTTGTCTCGATGGCTTTGATGCTGAGTGCGTTTACAGCCGGAGTCGAGATGTCCCAGCCGCAGGGGAGTTCAGCGTCAGGCGCGTTGTCGCCGAGCGCGGCTGCAACTCAAGCCCTTGGCCAGCAGTTCGGGCAGTTGGGCATGGAGGTAACACGGAAGAATTTGAACATCCAACCTACGGTAAAGATTCGACCGGGCTATCGGTTTAATGTGCGCGTGAATCGTGACATCGCGTTCACGGAGCCGTATGGAGATTTGAGAGCGGGAGAATAGGAGCCGATTATGCAGATTGTGTACCGCAACATTCGTTTTAGTGCAAAGGTCGATCACTGCCTGCGTCGGCGCTGGAGGATGCACGGCGACTTGTCTATGCGCGTCCGTGAGGCTCTGGATGGCGTGAACCTGCTTGATGTGGAGTTGCTCAACGTGGATTCGCGCCGGGTCCATGCAACGCAGGTTGGTGTATTCGAGTCTGCGTGGCTCGCCGCCCACGAGGCGGCGAGCGTGCGTAGATGCTCTTTGAACACGCTTGTGAATAGTGCGGTTTGGGCAGCTTTCGGCGCGCCGAGGTCCGGCCAACGTGGCCGGCCTCGCGGCCGGAATCGACGAGAAACGTCCGTTTCCGAAGGGAGTTTGGGGCCGGCGTGAGGTGGCAGGCGTCTGAGTACCTGATAACATTCGACCGAGAAGGTTACTGCCCGCAAACTGAGTTAAAGGTTGCAAGCAATATCGGCCTCTTTCAGGAGGACCGAATGTGAGAACAAGGTGAGTCTACGACCTGGCTGAATTCAGATCGTTTTTCCATTCAGCCATCCGATCACCGCATAGCTGATGTCGCAGTACGAGGGGAAAAGTTGCAGGAGCGCGAAAGCCTCTTCGCGTTCAATTTTACGTCCCGTTGGATGACCGACTTCATTTCGCGTTTTTCGGATCAGGTCGAATATACCCGCTATTTCAGCAGTAATATCCTCTTTGCTCAAGTCTCCAGAAATCTTCCGTATCAATGGATCGAGGCGCTTGCGGACTTCGTCGTAGATGCGTTTTGCTGGCCTTCCGCTCGTGTCGGCGGTAAATTTGTCCTTCTTTGCTTGAGTATCGAGCGCAGCGTGGATGGCGTCCCGCAAGGAGAGTAAGACCGTCTCCGCTGCGACGCCTAGCATGATGGCTGATCCTAGATAGGATGCTCCGCGGAAGCACGAGAGGGATTCAGTCAGATACAGCAGAGCCGTTGAACCAACGTATGGGACCTTTGCTTTGAGTCGCTCGATGTATTTCCCAGTGTCATAGGGAGTGAACTCACCTGACTCCAAACACTTCTTCCCCCATTCTGTTACCTGAAAGAACGGCAGTTCTGGGCTGCCTGCCCCGCTGCCAATGCCTGTGCCTGGGATAACGATACCCTGAATGATGAGTTCCCAAATTACACCTCGGACTGCATCTGAAATGTAGCTTGGGATCTCATAAGCGCCCATCGGTCTGGGTAGTTGTGACGGGGTTGCTTGGCCATATATCTGTCGAGCTACTTCAGCCAATTCAAGGGGTGAATTGCTGGCCGGACCCTTCCGTAGGCGGTCATAGATCCATTCGCGCAACTGCAATGGTTCAATGTTTGAATTCGACATACCTCTTGCCTCGATTAAACTTCGCGATCTGAATCGCGCGTTTGCAGGGAATCTGTCCGAAAACTGCTTATATACAGCGCTTGTGCTCGATTATAAATCTGTAGGGTTCTTTCATGATCGGGAACCCTACCCATTCGATTTCCCTGAATTCTCAAAGTGCTGGGGTATATTCCCGTACATCATTGCGGCTCGATGTATCGCCTGTAAGGTCTCCCGCATCAAGTCAGGGGTATCCGATACGTTCGAGAGCATGGTTAGGATTTGATGCGAGGTGGCAAGCTCCTCGTCCTCCAGGTAGTGCTCTGGATGGTTGGTTGTGACCAGAAGGCTGATCGGGTCTTTGCCGCCATTCCGCTTACGTATCCGATCCAGTGTCTTGTGAATAAAAGGATGCGGTGGTTCCATAGACAAAAGAGGGGCTGCTGTCTTCCAAGGAAGATTCAGATCGAGAAAGACAACCAACGGGTGAGGCGGTCTCTTGTCAATGGCGTCATTCAGGAGCTTTCCAATGGGCATATCGTACTTGCCTTCCTGCGCAGGGGCTCCGGGTTGGCCCATCACGCCGGGTCGGTGCTTGCTTTTGGCTTCGACTGAAATCTTCTGCCTGGTAACCCTATGAGTGGCCGTGAACTCCGCATGTCGGGTCGAGCGGTCCGTCTCATCCTCATGTTCTATATCGAATCCCGCTCGGATGCAGGTCGCCTCGGCAAACAGTTCGTGCCTTGCTCCGTGGAAGAGGTTATGGTTTTTCAGCCGCTCTACCAGATGCTTGTCCAAGCGTGCGGTGTCGTTCACAACCCATAGATCGTAAGCGAAGCCGAAGTACGCTTGCATCGGCCCGGTCATCTGCGAGATGTAAATGCCGTCCGGAGTTCGCTCCTGCTTGTTCATGTACGACAGCGCCTTGTATCTCAACTCAATGACTGGATGTCGCTCTCCTCTGGGCTTTGCAAATTCGGCTTCAGACCATTCACGTCCAAAAACATTTTGGAAGAAGTTGAGCAGAATGTCTGTGAAGTACCTGGCCTTGTCTGTAGGTTGCCAGACGATCCCTCCACCGGCGATAACGAGCTTGTAGCCATTCACATCCATTGCAATCGGCGGGCGAACATGGCCAAATTGCCGAGTGAACTCCAAATCCTTGCGCTGCTGCTCTGCAAACTTACGGGCGATATCAGGTGGAATCGGGTGTGATTCGATCTTTGTCACTCGGAACTGCGGAGCGGCAGGGGGAAGCACAGGTAGTGGAGCGGGGAAAGTCGTCATACCCCCGTGGCATTTCTTGTATTTCTTGCCACTATAGCAGGGGCAAGGATCATTGCGGCCAATCTTGCTCATGGGCAACCATCAGAAAACTGTAAGAATTCTATCGCTTCGACGCTTCTTCGTGGCACATTGCCGACGTGACGCTGATGGAACTTCTAGAGGAGCAATTATTACCTACCGGACTCGAAGTGAAACGTTGCTTTCCAGTCTGTTTCCTCGCCCAAAGTCAGATACGCCTCGAAGGGTTTGCCCTGTTTGGAGATGAAGCCTTTGAGCAGGGCAGTCTTGCCCTTCATGCAGAGCGTCTCGACCTGCTTTGGGGTGAGGGTCTTCTTCGCAATGGTCTCGCTGATGCTGAAGTTGCAGCCATCGCGGTAGCGGCTGCAACCGTAGAAGTTCTGTCCATTGGGTTTCTTGACGGTGCCTTGCTTGCATTTCGGGCACACGAGCGATCCGGGCGGTGGAGCACTGCCTGCCCTTGCCGGGGCTGAACCGCTCGACGCCAAGATAGGCTGTGGCGCGATGTGCAGCAGCGCCAGTTCCTTCTTGAGCTGGCCGTCTATGCTGGAAACCACATTGAGATACTGGGCCTTGCCTTCGGCAATATCGTCGAGCTGTTGCTCAAGGGAGCGCGTGTAGTCGTACTCAAGAAATGCGAAGTGCCCTTTGAGCGCGTCGATAACCAGGATGCCGAGGTCGGTAGCCCGCAATATCTTCTTAGCATCGTCGATGTAGTTGCGGGTGATGATGTTCTTGAGGATGGCCGGATAGGTGGATGGCCGTCCGATGCCTTCATGCTCCAGCTTCTTGATGAGGCTCGCCTGGGTGTAGCCGTTCGGCGGGCGAGTCTGCTTGTTCAACACGCGGGCGCTGTCGGCATGAAGCTGGGTGCCACGCGGGAGCGCGGGAACGCGGCCATTCTCGTCCGATTGTTTCTCCGCGTCTTCCGCGTCTGGTTCTTCGGTGGCATCCTTGGCCGTCAGAGTGCGCCAGCCTGGTTTGATGAGAGTTCGGCCCATCGCCTTGAAGACGAAGGGCTGCGAGCCTTCCTGGGCGGCCAGCGTGAGCGTATTCACGCTGTATTCGGCATCCGCAAGCTGGGATGCTACAGCGCGGGTCCAGATGAGGTCGTAGAGCTTCTGCTGGTCGTCGTCCGCCCCAGCATTGCGTTGTTCCAGGTGGGTGGGGCGGATTGCTTCGTGGGCCTCCTGCGCACTCTCTTTGGACTTCCAGGTGCGCGCTTTGGGCGGCAAGGGCAGATTGTTACTGGCCGCGTAGGCCCGAATCTCGGCCAGCGCCTCGGCGGAGAAGTTCTGGCTGTCAGTGCGGTGGTAGGTAATCAACCCCTCTTCAAAAAGCCGCTGGGCAATCTGGGCGGTCTGCTCCGGCTTGTATCCGAACGTCACGCTGGCCGCCTGAAGCAACGTGGCCGTTGTGAAGGGCGGTGGCGGAGCCTTGGACGCGGGCTTGGTCGCCGCAGCGGTCACGGCAAAGAGTCTGCATTTTGCGGCTTCTTCCGCCAGCGCGGCGTCGAGGATGTATTCCTCGCCTTCTTTGAGGAACGGGGCCGTGTCCCACTGGGCGCGCCACTTCCCGTCGTCGAAGATCGCCTCGGCGCCGAAGTGCTTTGTCTCTTTGAATGCCTCGATCTCACGTTGCCGATCAACGACTAGGCGGAGAGCAACGCTTTGAACGCGCCCGGCACTGAGTCGCGCAATGCCAGTTTGGTTCGAGAGTGCAGGCGACACCTTATACCCGACGAGGCGGTCGGCGCCGCGTCTGGCCTCTTGCGCGTGGATTAGGTTTGTGTTGAGTTGCCGAGGCGCTTTGAGGGCGGCACGGATTACGTTTTCAGTGATTGCATCGAAGGTGACGCGCTCGTATCGACGAAGGTTGAGAACCTGTTGCAGGTGCCATGCAATAGCTTCTCCCTCGCGGTCGGGGTCCGTAGCGAGATAAACCTGTTCGGAGCGAGAAGCGCGCTGCCGGAGTTGTGAAACGACAGATTCGCTCCGTTCGAGGATCTGGTATTCGAGCCGATACGTGTTCGGCTCAACGCCCAAGCTCTTCACCGGGAGATCGCGAATATGCCCGACGCTTGCTGCGACATCCCAACCGCTGCCTAGAATTGCCTTGATCTTCTTGATTTTGTTTGGACTCTCGACAATCATCAGCTTCATGCGGTTGCCTCTTGCCCGGCGATCTTCCGACAGGATTATGCGCCGGTGGTATAGGTTGGACTTTTTAGTTTGTAGATGGAGGCAAAGTAGGCCACCATCACGCGAAATGCCTTGGAGCGATTCACTCCCCCAAGAACCTCTCCTCCAACTCTTTCCAGTTCATCCGCTATTTCGTAGGTCAGGGGGAACACGAAGGCGGTGTCGATCGTTTGAAATGGAATGTTCAGCCACGGGCCGTTGTAGAACGCAACAATTTGTGCCTGAGCGACCTTGGTTTTGAAGTTCATGATGATGTGCTCTGCGAGAGCGTTCTTTTTGCGAATTCCGAGTACGGCAAAGAGTTGATTGAAGTGTGTTTTCGTGAATTTGGTGTCTATGGTGAGCCGGAGTTGTGTCCGCTTTTCAAGCGGCGCGACGATTCTGCGTTTCGTTCGGATTGCTGCCTTCTTCGGAGGGGTCATGTCGCCACCTTTCTGTGATGTATTATAGAGCATATCTGTACGAGTTTGGAAGGAAAATAACGCTAAATTGCAGCAATTAAAGCAGGTTTTACACAGCGAATGGCAGGGGCGGTAGTGGGTTTATTGCACGGGGAGCGTTTTGGACGCACCCCCGTGCGCATTCTTTACCGGAGGTCTGATGCGGTCGATGGCGTACTGAGCGAAGTAATCTTCTTGGAGCCGGACCCACGTGGCGGAGATCCTGACTTCTGTGGGCGATACGCCGAGCATATCTCCGTAAGACGATTCACCATGCCCTTTGGTCCCAACCCGCCGGTGTCCGCCTGTGCGCGGCGTACCGACTGGTAGATTTGCGGCCGTCCAACGATATTGCTCAGGTGAAGAGCCGTCCGAATGGCAATGTTGCGCTCGCATGAGAATGGAATGCTGTCCAGGCGAAGCAGACAGACAACAATCTCCGAAAATTCAGGGCATTTTACCCGTTTGAGCCGAGTGTCGCACGTTGGGGTCTCGCGAATGGCCGCTGGTACCGCAACGGCCAATTGTTCGGTAGAAGCGCCGCGAATGAGATGCGCTGCTGTGATGATTGCGGTGTTATGATCCTGATCGAAAGCCGTGTCGCCGATCATGTCAAGGAGAGTCCCTGCAAAGGAAGCTAGAGACCTGTGTGCCTGTTGTCGTGCCCTTTGAATAATCCGATAGCAGCGAGCCATTTGTGCTTCCCACATGACCCGCTTGGCTGGTGAAATCTCGCTGGACGCAAGGTTTCGTGTGAGTGCTTCGATTCTCTCTTCAGCTTCTGCGACTGTCATCCCTTACCCTTTCCAAATCGATTGATTTCACCAAGGAAAACACTACAGGTACATTTGTTTAGACACCCGGTTGCGCTTCAGTGTTCCCTGCTGCGGTACTGAAGTGTCACTTCTCGTTAGCAGAGGAATCCACTTCGTCAACTGCGGTTACCCGACTTTTTGCAGCACTACACAACTGCTGTAGTAGATGTAGTGCCATCCGATTTGCTACTAGATTTTGGACGCCCATTCATGGCTGCGGATAGCAAAGATTACACAACTTCTTTAGGCTCAGGAACTTTTTGTGGAGTTGGGTTCACGAAAAGGAAAAGCTCGCGCGGTCACGTTGGTCGGCGCGGGAGAGTTCGCGGGTACTAGAGAATTGAAAACGCCGAAGCTGGTCGCGTGATCCATATCACAATTAGCTTGCCCGGAATCCTGAGACGCCTTCAATGCGGAGGTTCGCCACGAACGTGATCCTGCTTTTCGTCGAGTTACTTCTCCTTGTCGAGTGTGGTTACCAACGAACCAAAGGCCGCAGCCCCTTTTCCGTGCTGAAAGGCAACTAGAATGGATTGTCATCGTGAAGCTCGGAACTTTGGTTGGCGTCCACGACGACCGTGACGTCGCCGTCGTCTGGATCTGGCGCGGATTCGCCCGTCTGAAATGTCTGTCGTCCCAGAAGGGTGAAGCTGTCGATGACGATTGCTGTATGGTGGTATTTCAGCTTGTCCTTATCGGTCAACGTCCGATAGGCAATGTGACCAACCACGTGAAGCGGATTACCCTTCTTGACGTACTTCTGGATCACGTCGGCCGGTTTCTTGCCGTACATGACCATGTTGTGCCAGAACATTCGGTCACGCTCGGGCGGATGGAGGAGATGGCGGTGGCCGTGCGTACCAACTGGTGTGAAGCACAGCGTGGAGCCAGGGAAAGTTTGAGGATCAGGCGCTTGTGTACCTGAAGCGGCTGCTTTGGCAGAGGAAGTATTCGGCGGGGCGACGGAAGTCGGAACCGTGCTGGCCCACGTCTCGAATAGAAGTAGGCCAACGGGCCGCATACTCAGCTATACTTCGGAGGTGTCATCAAAGCCTCATCTCAGCCCTTTTAACAGGTTAGCCTTGGGTAGTAGCCAAGCTCACCTAAGCTCTTTTAGTAGAGCATTGTAGGCAATCCATGGTGCTGCCGGATTGCGCTACGGGCCGGGAGCAAGGAGAGCCAAATTGCCGGAGCCAAAGGCGCAGCGTCAGCAGGCCGTGCACGATCTGCTTCATGGACTCAAGGGACTTGAGCCGCTCAAGAAGCTCTTCTGGAGCGAACTGAATTACGACCGGGTGAACCAGCCGCTTTCCCGGCGCGGTTGGAAGGAGGGCGTTGCCGGCCTGCTGGCCGACGATCCCGTCCTGTTCGCCTCCGGCGCGGACGCTTTTCACGTCATCTATGCACGGCTTGCCTCCGACAAGCTGCTAATCGGCGATGAGCGACCCGTTGTCTCCAGGCTGCTGCAAGAGCATCCTTACGCGCTCTTCGTCTTCTCCAACTCCCGCCAGGAGAACTTCCACTTTCTCAACGTCAAGTACGACGACGACACGCAAAAACGGCGGCTCTTCCGGCGCATCACCGTTGGCCCATTCGAGCAACTCCGTACCGCTTCGGAACGGATCACGCTGCTCGACCTTGCCGACGTAAGCCAGGACCTCTTCGGGCTGTCGCCTCTTGCCATCCAAGAGCGGCACGACCAGGCGTTCGATGTTGAGCCGGTCACGAAGGAATTCTTCCATGAGTACAGGCGGATATTTGAGGAAGTGGAAGAGGCAATCACCGGCTTTGGCCGCGACAAGGACCGAAAGCGCCTTTACACGCAGCGCCTCTTCAACCGGCTCATGTTCATCGCCTTTATCCAGAAGAAGGGTTGGCTCAAGTACAACGGGGATGCCGATTATCTTGCCGCTCTGTGGAAGGCCCACCTCAAGGACGACAGCGTCTCCGACAAGAATTTCTACCGGGACCGGCTCAAGCGCCTGTTTTTCGACGGTTTGAACACGACGAATGAGGTCAACAGAATCGGCATTAACCGCGGAGGGTTTCTCAAAACGCTGATCGGCGACGTGCCCTATCTCAACGGCGGACTCTTCGAGGACGACGAAGACGACAACGACGAAAACATCAAGGTGCCGGACAAGGCCACTGGCTCGATTCTCAAGAGCCTCTTTGCGAAATTCAACTTCACGGTGACGGAAAGCACGCCGCTCGACGTGGAAGTGGCTGTCGATCCGGAGATGCTCGGCAGGATATTCGAGGAACTGGTCACCGGCCGGCACGAGTCGGGCAGCTACTACACGCCCAAGCCTATCGTGTCGTTCATGTGCCGCGAGGCGCTCAAAGGCTACTTGGGGACGAATGCCGCCAGCGAGAGCAAGGAGGCCATCGAACGCTTTGTCGAGAAGCATGAGCCGGACGATCTGCGGAATGCGGAGAGCGTTCTGGATGCGCTGCGGCGGGTTAAGGTCTGCGATCCGGCTTGTGGCTCTGGCGCGTACCTGTTGGGAATGCTCCATGAACTGCTTGATCTGCGCGCCGCGCTCTTCCAATCGCGCAGGCTGGACAGCCTATCCGTCTACCAGAGAAAGCTGGAGATTATTCAGACCAATGTTTACGGCGTAGACATCGACCAGTTCGCAGTCAATATCGCCCGACTTCGGCTTTGGCTGTCGCTGGCAGTCGATTTCGAGGGTGTAAAGCCGGAGCCGCTGCCAAATCTTGACTATAAAGTCGAATCGGGAGACAGCCTGCTCGGCCCAAGCCCGACTGGCGGCTTAGAGATGGATTTCCGCAAGCCCCTCATCGAAGATTTCCTCGTTCTAAAGTCTGAATATTTGACTGCGCATCATAGCCACAAAAAGGTTCTAAAGGAAAAGATCGACAAGCTCAAAGCCGATATTGCGAGTTTCGGAAGTCATAAAAGGAGTGAAGGATTCGACTGGATCGTCGAATTTGCCGAAGTTTTCATCTCAAAAGGATTTGATGTTGTACTAGCTAATCCACCTTACGTGCGGGCGGATGCACAGTTCAAGCATCTCGAACCTGAACCACGAGAAGCCGCAATCGCAAAATGGAAACACTATCGCCAAGAGCTGGTTAATTCAGATCAGTTTGAGACTTTGAAGGAAAAATGGGATCTGTATATCCCTTTTCTTGAGCGAACCTTTCAGATGTTGAAGCCAAGCGGAATGATGACATATATCATCCCAGACTCATATAACTCAAACAAGTATTCGGAAGCGTCTCATGATCTCTTTCTGCGGGAAGCGACCATACACCGAATTGACTTTTGCTCAGGCGTAAACATATTTAATGCGGGAGTGCACAATACCATTCTGTTCTTTCGCAAGCAGTTTGGCGGCGCTTCGATTCCTCGGCGAGTTTTGCATACTGCGCCTGACGTTGAACAGTTTCTTGCAGATTATCAAATCCTTCCGAGCTGTTCTCAACTTGAAATGGGGCCATCGCTCTTCAAACCGCAGGAGAGGATCGGAGCCACTAGATTTGACCATGTAGTTCTATGGCGCATTTGTTATATAAGCAAAGGTATGGCGTTACACGCTCATGAGGAGAAGGCTCCGGGCGAGTTCAAAGCTGAAGATTTGATTTCAAGTCGGCGAGATGCTCGGCATCCAAAACAGTATGTGGAAGGAAAGGATATCGAACGATGGGCAACCAATCCAACAAAGTTTCTTGAGTATGAAACATCCCGATCACCGAAGAAATTGAGTCGGCCGACATTTCCAGAACTGTTTGAAGTGCCCACGAAGCTGATTTCGATGGACATCGCTGCTGAGAGGACTGTGGTTACTCTTGATAAGTCCGAAGTGTTTCACAATCACTCTGCATGGTCTTTTGTCCCTTGGCATCTCTTGAAAGGGGTCAAGAATCGATCCATCAAGAAGACCGCTGTTTATAGAAGTGAAGTGAAAGCTGCCACAATGCCAGCGATTACAAGGGATGACCTCGAAAAGATTTCTTTATCATTCACTGCTGAATACCTTGTCGCTGTGATGAACTCCAGCTTCGCTCAACAGTGGTTGAGCGCGGAGCGCCGAAATAAACTTCATCTTTACCCGGACGATTGGAAACAACTTCCGATTCCAGTAGCGAGCAAGGATGAACAAAAGATGATGGTCGGCCTTGTTACGAAGTTGTGCGCGAGTATTCAATCCGGAGCTAAATCAGAGGAAATATCTTCCATCGAAGCGAAGATAGATGCGGCTGTGAACGATGTAATCAGAAGGACTTCAAAGTAGGTTCAGTGATGATATACCATCATCGACAATCGCAGTAACAAGATGGACGGTCACATCAGAAAGACTGAAAGAAATGTGGAGAGGTAGGTTACGGAGAGAATAGGAAATCAATGAGCATTGCGCAACTTGCCTTCCCGTTCAGCGTCGAGACCGTCCCGCAGTCACCGCCCGGTGGAACTGCAACCGAAACCTCGACGCAGATTGAGGAGCTTCTCGATGCCTTCGATGGCGAACCCTCGTTGAAGCGTCTGTTCTGGGAACTGCTGTCGTATGATCGTGTGCGCGACCCGTTGCCTCTATCCATTCTGCCGCCCTCCGCAATCAGATTCATGATGAGCCTTGAGGTCTTTGCCGCAACCGAAGTCTTCACAATCGTCATTGCCGTTGTCCAGTACATTCCCAAGGACGGCAGCCTGGAGCAAATGATCTGGGCTGTGAAGCGAAATATCGCCAATTGCGTTGTGCTGTTGAATGAGGCGTCCACCTGGTCAATCATCTATCCCGATGAAATCCTGAAACCGAGTGTCCGAATGCTTCCGCTGCCGGGGCCAAAAGACAGGCGGGCAGAAATCGTGCAGGCGCTCTGCGCTCTGAATACCGCGGACGATGTATCCGGCGAGGAGTTCACAGCATTCGAGTTAGCCCAGAATTTGGATGAGTCCTTTCCCGGCGCTACACCGAACATCGGAGACATCCTTACCGACTTTGAACGGATTGAAGAGCACCCGAATGAGGAACTGCGGGAGCTTTGGCAATTTATCCGCATGGCTGGCCAGTACCCATTGTTGAAGCCCGCGCAGGAGCGCGGCGAAGACCTGACCGGCGATGAGGTTGCGCCTGACGGAAGCGGGTTGAACTATCAACAGTGGCGTCTAGTTGTCCACAACCTTCGACTCGTACTTTGGATGGCACGAAAAGTCCCGAAGATTGAGATAACTCTTGCAGACCTCATACAAGAAGGCTGCACTGGACTCATGATTGCCGCAAAGCGATTCGATCCGAATCGAGGCTTTCGCTTCACGACCTACGCGTTTCATTGGGTCAAGCAGTCAATGTTTCGTGCCCTACATAATCAATGCAATTTGATTCGCTGGCCGGTCTATCGTGCTGTCTCGCTGATTCCGGCTCTGATTGAGAACAGAGAAGATGGGCTCAGGCCGGGGGAAAAGCCAGTCCGTTCATTCGAGGGCAAGATGCAACGACGGCTTTGGATGCTCTCCCTGACTGGCGAGAATCCGATTGACTCAACAGTAAGACATCAGGCACAATCCGCAATCGATGAAACGCTTTTACAGCTCAAGCGAAAGCAGCGAGTGGTTATTGAACGTAGATATGGCCTCAGAAATGGAGTCGAGGAGACTCTGGAATGCATTGGCCTGGACATGGGACTAACCCGTGAGCGAGTCCGACAGCTTCAGGAAAAGTCCCTTTTCAAACTTGGGAAGCCGTTAACGCCCAGAACGCAAAAAGTTGCAGAACGTGCGCGTGGTTTTGGCGACGGGTATGAAGATACCTTGGAGAGCGTCGAGGAAATTGCATCGAAGAACGCTCCCAGAATCGGTAGTCTACTGATTGATGCTCTGCGGGAGCATTGGAATGCCATGGAATGGCGTCAATCATGCGACTTGGATGAGGGATCGGTCCTAGCTCAAGCTCCGTTCCGCGATTTCATGCACGGTGTTTACAATCAGAATTCGGAAGGCTGAAACCAATGGCGATCCACGACATCATCGACAATCGCAGCGAAAAGCTGGTCGATCACATCAACGAGATTCTCGGCTCGACCGCTTCATGCCGCTTCGCGGTTGGCTACTTTTTTCTTTCCGGCCTGGAAAGTATTGCCAAGTCGCTGACGCCCGTGAAGGAGTTGCGCCTCCTCATCGGCAACACGACAAATCGCGAGACGCTGGAGCAGATCGCCGAAGGATACCGCCGCCTGGAGCTCGTGACCGACAAGGCTGAGGAGCAGAATTTCCCCAAGAAAACAGAGACCAAGCGCATGGCGGCGGAGACTGCCGAAAACATCCGTTCGACCATAGAATTCATGGACCAGACGGATGAGGCCGAGGCGACGGTGAAGATTCTGGTTCGGCTGATCGAAGAGAAACGATTGAAGGTCCGGATTTATACCAAAGGCCGGATGCACGCAAAGGCGTACATCTTTACCTATGGCGACTCCTTCAATCTGCTGGGCGAGAAGATTACCAAGCATGAAAAGGGTATTGCCGTCGTCGGTTCATCGAATCTGACTTTATCCGGCGTATCCCACAACACGGAGTTAAACGTCGTGGTCCCTGGCAACAACAACCACGATGAACTTGTCCGCTGGTTTGACGAGTTGTGGGATGAGTCTCAGGACTTTGACGAGACATTGATGAACGAGATGCAGCAGTCCTGGGCGCTCGCGCCAGTCCGGCCCTATGACATATACATGAAGACGATGTATTCGCTGGTAAAGGACCGGCTGGAGGATGAAGAGGACCGGGGCATCCTATGGGATGATGAGATCACGAAGAAGCTGGCAAACTTTCAGAAAGTTGCAGTTCGGCAGGCGGTTCAGATCATCATGGACTACCGTGGCGCGTTTGTCGCCGACGTAGTGGGTCTCGGCAAGAGCTTTATTGGCGCGGCCATCGTGAAACACTTCGAGCGTACCGATCACGCACGGCCTCTGATTCTTTGCCCCGCTCCGTTGATCGAGATGTGGGAGAGCTACAACGAAAAATATGAACTGAACGCTCGTGTTCTTTCTATCGGTCATCTTTTTGAGCAATCAATGGGTAGCGTCAATCTGCTACTGGATAGCGTCCTATACAAAGATCGCGACTTCATCCTGATCGACGAGAGTCACAACTTTCGCCATACAGGCACACAGCGCTATGCACTTGTGCAGGACTACATGGCAGCAGATCCATCGCGGCGTTGCTGTCTGCTGACCGCAACGCCGCGAAACAAATCCGCTTGGGATGTTTACAGCCAAATCAAGCTATTCCATCAGGACGACAAAACGGATATGCCGGTCGATCCTCCAGACCTCAAGCAGTATTTCAAGTCCATCGAGAAGGGCGAACGCAAGTTGCCGGAACTCCTGCGCCATATTCTGATTCGCAGGACGCGGAACGCAATACTCCGCTGGTACGGTTACGACTCTGTGACGCATCAGCCGGTGGACCCGTCCCGATTCCGCGAATACCTGGACGGGCGCCGACGAGCTTACGTTGAAGTGGCCGGGAAGCATCAGTTCTTTCCAAAGCGCGAACTCGAAACAATTGAATACAGCATCGAAGACACGTACCAGGGTCTCTATCAGGAGTTGCGCGGGTATCTCGGAAAGCAAGACCAAGACAACGGCAAGAGTCAGCCGCCGAAGCGCCCCGGCAATCGCTTGACTTTCGCACGGTACGGCCTGTTCCGGTATGTAAAAGAGGACAAACGCAAGAAGGAGCCGTATGCAAGCCTGCACCGAGCCGGAGCGAATCTGCATGGCCTGATTCGTGTGCTCCTGTTCAAGCGGTTCGAGTCGAGCGTGTACGCCTTTCAGCAGACGATTGATAGGCTGCTGAAGACACATGAGACTTTCTTGAGGGCATTGGAGGCTGGATTTGTCCCAGCGGGTGACGAAGCGCAAGCAATCATCTATGACCCAAGTGAGCAAGAGGAAGCTGATCTTCTTAGTGAATTGAGGAAGGTCTCGACCCGGTATCAATCGGAGGACTTCAACATTGGTCCATTGCGCGACCACATCGAACATGACATCGCAATATTGAAGCGCATCAAGGCTCTGGTTGAACCGATCACGCCGGAGAAAGATGCGAAGCTCAAGGTTTTGTTGGGGCGACTGAAAGAGAGTCCCCTGAGCAAAGGCAAGCGGCTGATCTTTACGCAATACGCAGACACTGCACGGTACTTGTACAAAAACATCAATCCGGGTGGAGAGGACGAAAAGATCGAGGTCATCTTTAGCAGTGACAAAAGCAAGTTTCGCATTGTCGGGCGCTTCTCGCCGAAGTCAAATCCTGAATACAAAGCTGGGTCGAATGATACTGAGCTTGATACTGTGATTGCGACCGATGTTCTCTCTGAAGGTCTCAACCTTCAGGATTGTGACAAGATCGTCAACTACGATTTGCACTGGAATCCGGTGCGTCTCATCCAGCGGTTCGGACGTATCGACCGTATAGGCAGCGAACATGACTCAGTGTTCGGCTTCAATTTTCTGCCGGAAACTAACCTCGAACGTGAACTCAAGCTTAAGGATAAACTCGGAAAGCGCATTCGAGAGATTCACGAGACTATCGGCGAAGACTCCGCCATTCTCGACCCGTCGGAGCAGCTGAACGAAGAGGCCATGTACGCCATTTATGAAAAGGATGGCGGTACGAACCTGAGTCTCTTTGAGGACGAAGACGAATTGGTCGATCTGAATGAGGCCGAGGAAATCCTTCGCCAGCTCAAGAAGGAGAATCCCGGCGAGTACGACCGCATTGCCGCGCTTCGCGATGGAATTCGGACGGGCAAGCCCGCGTTGAACAGGGGGATGTTTGTGTTCTGCCAGGCTGATCGTTTCCAGCAACTCTTTCTACTGGATGAGAAGGGAAAGGTTACTTCGCGTGATACACCGAAGGTTCTTGGAATGATTAAATGCGCGCCTGATTTGAAGGGAAATGCAGTCCCAGAGGGCTACAACGCCGCAGTCATGAAGGTCAAACGGCTCTTCATTGAGGAGGTGAAGTCGTGGAAGTCGCAGAAGGACAACACGGTCTCCTTGTCTCACGGTCAGCGGTATGTGTTGAAGGAACTGCGCATCTATTTCAGCTCAGTAGAGGATGAGGACGAGAAAGCAAAACTCAACTTACTCGAAGGCGTGTTCCGGCAGACAGGGCTGACGCGAGCAGTTCGAGATGAATTGAACAAACTTCGCCGGAACAACGTCACCGGGCAGAACCTGTACAAGTCACTTTCTAGCGTCTACTTACGGCACAATCTTCGGAATTTGCAAGGGGGGCCGCGCACTGAGTCTGAGACCCCCATTCCGAGAATCGTGTGCAGCGAATCGCTGGGGTAGCGCATCTGGGCTGAAACGGATGGGCCTCTCCTGAGACTGCCAAATTTTGTTGGCAATCGCCGGCCGGGTTGCGCAGGATCATTCATAGCCGGATTTCAGCGAACAATCCGCTTTGGTTCCTTGAGGTTATGGATGAAGGCAAAATACGCCACGATCACGCGAAATGTTTTGGAGTGAGTGACTCCTCCGAGGACCTCTGCTCCGACTCTATCCAGTTCGTCGAGAATTTTGTACGTCAAAGGAGTGACGATAGCGGTGTCGATTCTCTCAAATGGAATGTCCCGCCACTCATTCTTGTAAAAATCCTGAAGTTTTGCTTGAGCGGCCTTGGTTTTGAAACTCATGATGATGTACTCGGCGAGGGCGTTCCTTCTCCGGATCTTAAATACGGAAAAGAATCGTTCGAAATTGCTTTGGGTGAACCGGGAATCGATTGTGAGCCGGACCTGAAACCGCTCCGCTTTGGGGGAGACGACTCTGTGCTTCAACGGATATTGAACTGCGTTCTGAGTGGGCATACGGATGACTCCTTATGCTGTAGTGTAAAGCAGATATGTATGAAATGCAAATCATCGAATCGACGAACACAACTTCATGGTGGTTGAGACTCCATTTCCCTGGGATTTGGAACGAATCTCGTCTGTCTTCAGCAGAATGTAAGGGGTCCAGTGCAAACGCATCTCTTTATTCATTAGCTATATAGGTTCTGCAAATGCGGATTTGCGCGATCTGCCTTCCTCGCAGGAAAGGCTTTGCATTCTCGTTCAAACCCGCAAGGGCATTTCTTGCCACTTCAAGGATGTTCGCGTTTTATCTACTTGGCGGCAGCTTTCTTCTTCGCTGCCCAGCGTTTTTTGGCGGCTGCGGCAATGCGGGCGCGTCCTTCGGGCGAGAGAACCCGCTTCTTCTTCTGTGGTGAGGCGATTGGAGAGCTGGCAGTCACCTTGGGTGGCCGACCGGCCTTTCGCTTAGCTACGGTGACCGCTGATCCGGCCGCAAGGAGTGCGCGGGCTTGTTTGAGCGTCGCAATCTCCGCATCAATGGAGGAAAGAATGTCCGTGAGTGCCATGCAGGAATTATAGCGCCGGACCAGTTAGCCGGTCCCTGGCCGGAAAGCGTGACTGGCTTCGGCCCACTCTCTTTTCAAGCCTCCCCAACGGTTAATGTCGTGAGGGAAAGCGCAGCGACGCCTTCGGCGTTCAATAGAGATGTGTGGGGGCGTTGCGGGGCTTTCGTCCCGCTGGGGTGGGTAGAGGAGGACGCGCAGCGGCCGCAACGAGGGAGGGTGGCTCCCTCCCAACGCAGACGGAAAATGGTTTGTGGATTGGATATTGTCTTTGAGGCGGTAATGCGAAGCAGGCGAACTCAGTAGTAGCTGTTGAGAAGAACCAAGTAGCGAAAGATACATCCGGCAAGGATGAGAACCAAACCGGCAATGGATAGTATGAGTGGATTGAAGAAGTTTGGATTGAACCAGAGAAAGCCGATACCAGCAAGGCAGGCGAGAAGGAGAAGCACGGTGCCTGTAATGAAGCGTGTTTGAATCAGATGAACAATCAAACCAACGGAGATAAGAGCGATTGCGGGGATCTGGGGACGGTTTCCTGGCAGTAGGGGCTGACTTTGGCAGTAAATGGCGAGACCAATACCGGAGGCCAGGAGAATCAAGCAAAATGTTCCGAAGCCTCTACGCAGACGCGGATAGAGGTAGGCGGCGGAGCAGATCAGTATGAGAGCCACAATTCGTGCGATGGTGTTGAGTTGAAAAGTAGTATCGCGCCACATCCACACCCAAAGGGCGACTGTTGCGGAGATGATGCCGGAGTAGACGATAAAGCAAGCGGCGAAGGCAGAGCGTCTTGCCTTGGCAAAGCCGCAGGCCATTGGATTCGATGCGGCGAGCATATTGAGGATATTTCGCGGTTGCATCGCGAGCCTCTTTCATGGTTTGGCGTTTTTGAGAATGCGATCAACGTACCCGTTGTAGAAGCCAAAGTTTGCGGTTCCGCTGTTGTAGACCGACAGCGCATGGAGCAGCGCATCGGGGTCGTAGGGTGCCGCCCGCACTTGGGCGGCATAGGCTTCGGCAAGGAGGTTGGCGCCAACGGCGATGTTGGTGCAAGGGTCGAAGAGCTGTTCTGGCTTGAGGTGAAATCGAGCTGCATTTTCGGTGCTGACCTGGAGGAGTCCGACCGAGACGGAGATGCGGTGCTGGAGAAGCCAGCGCATCCAGAGGATAGCCTCATGTCTGGAATTCGGCTGTCTAGCAAGCTCGATTGCCTGGTTGTTGAGTCTAATGCTGCTGGCGATTTGTTGAGGTCTGTTGACGCTGATAGCGTAGGGGTGAAAGTCGGACTCCGTTGTTGCGACGGCAAGCATGGTATTGAGCGCCGCGTGTGGAGCGCAGCTTTTGAGCAGAAGGATCATTTGGTTTTGTGAATAGCGGACGTTCGATTCCAGATACGTGGTCGTGGAGTCCTGCGCTTGAGCGGAGGCCGCGGCCACACTGAGAAGAATCGCGAGAATGAATAGATGTTTTTTCATCTGTTCGTTGCACTCACCACTGGAATCCAGAACAGGCGCGACCATGCGTCGATGGCGGATTGCTGAATCTCGGCGATGTACGTGCCTTTCGTCCAATAGTCGTTTGCGACGGATACGATCACGTCGGGATTGTGTTCAATGGAGATTAGGATGGGAGCGACGAGGAGTTGTTCGTAGCAGATGACGGGCGCTGCGCGCCTGGGGCCGACGGAGAGAATCGACGGGCCGAAGTAGTGAATGGGGACGCCGATGTGGTCCCACGGTCTCCACATCGCGTATGGAATCGGAACCCGCTGCTGGAAAGTTGCGGTGAACTGGCCGCGCAGGAGAAGTTCGTTGCGATATTGCCCGCCGTGCGGTCCGTACTCTTCCGCCCCGAAGAGGATCGACTGATGGTTCTGTTGCAACTCGGAGTAGGTCGATTGCCAGAATCCCTCGGCGGTGGGTGTCCAGTGATTGATGATTCCTTCGGGAAAGACTTGGATTGGGGCATTTGAGTCGAATGCGGTCTCTTGAACGTAAACGACGGCCTTATAGAGCGCCATTGGCGTTTGCTTGGATAGTTCGGAACCTCCAAGTTCGGTGTCGTGGCCTTGCCACGCCGGTGGAGCGGTCGGTATGCCTGGGTGCGACACATAGCAAATTGCGGCGAGCATCGCAGCCGACAGAATCGAATAGAGCCTGAACTTCGACAGGGTTCCAAACAGAATGATTGTGGCGATCAGGCCGGCCCAGCCAAGTCCGGGAAACAGGACGCCGGCGACGGTCAGAGGATTGACGACGCCTGTCGGTAGAAGGGCTGTGAGACACAGCCCGATAGGGAGCGCCCATTCAGCTTTGATGCCGGGCGTGAAGATCAGCCAGACCCAAGGGAGTGTCAGGACAAGCGAGGATACGAGCCAGAGGATCAGAATGGAGAGCGGATGCAGTCCAGCATTGTCGCCGAAGAATTGAGTTGCTCCGGGCATGACCGGCCAGATGGATGCCGCGTAATAACAGCCGAGAACTGTCAGGCGTTGTGCCGGACCTTTGGCGCTCGTGAAGGCCATTGGCAAGGCGAGAAGCGCCAGGAGCGCGAAGAGGTGGCCAGACCAAGCGACAGCGCCGATGGTCAGTGCGGCGAAGCCGGCCATGAAGGCGGTTTTAGAAGAGCCAGAATGGTTTTGCATATTGAACCCTTTCATCGAGATGGATTGCGCCGAAGTAGCGGCTATCGAAGCTGAAGCGGTTGTAGGAAGAAATGACCCAAACCGTCCCAGGGAGTACCGCATAGGTTCCGAGTGGGATCAGCGGCATGGGCCGCCCTATTCCATCCTTGGGATATTGTTTTGAATTCGGCAGGAGTTTCCCATTGACGGCTACTCCGGCCTCGCTCACGGTGACGGTATCTCCCGCTCGTGCAACGATTGGCTTGAGCAACGGGGCGTATCCGTCGCCGCATCCGAAGCTCTTTACCCTGTACTCTCTTTCGACTGAGACCTTTTCAGCGATTCCGGTAGGACAGATAAGAAGGTCGCTTCCGTTCCCTGGTTGAACGATCCGGTAGAACCCTGGAGCGAGAGAATTGGAAGCGATGTTGAGCCGGATGCCTGCGAAGCCGAGAACAAGGACGATGCTGAAAGCAGCGATGGCCGGTGTGACCGAGATAAAGACGAAGCGTTTAGCGTTCATTGGCGGCAGCTCCTGTGTTCCTTTGAAGTTCGGAGACGTGGAAGTTCTTATCCATCTCTTCCATGCCTTCGTCGAGTTGGTCGAATATCTCCTGCATCTCGTCGGTTGGCACCGCCTGCTGAGGAACAGTGGGCGTGGCTTCTGCTTGTTCTTCCATCTCGTCTTCTTCCTTCTCGAAAACCTGTGGCGTAGTTGGGATCTGTTTGTCGGAAGAGATGTTGTTCTGCGGTCCCCCAGTGGCTGACGATGCAGCGGCTGCGACAGTGGGAGGGGTAATAAGTTGAGCGTCGGATTGAACGTGAATAGGAGTTTGGAGCAAGCCGTGTGTGGATTTTGAAGTTTCCGAGCGGTAGAGCTTGCCTGGCGAGAGGATATTGCCGTCATGCTCGATGGTGAAGAGAGTATGCGGCGGCTTGATCGCCGATCTCTTTTGGAGTACCGGGTCCTGAAAATAGAGAAGCTGCTTGCCGAATATTGGCGATTGTCCGGCGATGAAGATGAGCATCGCGCCCGGCGCTGTGATGCGCTGGGCTTCGCCTTGGCCTTCCTTGAGTGGGCCTGGAAGGCGCATGAGTTCATCGACAGTGATAAGAGGCCGGGAGATGTGGTCTACGTTGGTCGATACATTGGTTGCGAGCGGGCTTGTGCGCGAGCCGCTGTAGCTGACCGCCGCTCTGAGGATGGTGGCCGTTCCCGCCATTTTGGAGAGTGCTTCCGCAGTCTCAGTCTTATTGGGTGCAAAGGCGATTCGAATATGGCAGTTTGAGATGATGCTCTCATGGTTGCCATAGGTATCTTTCATCTGTTCGATGTCTTGTGTAATCAGGTACGCCTTGATGCCATAACCGGCGATGTAGGCAAAAGCCGTCTGGAAGATAGGCATCTTACCCAATGTTGGGAATTCGTCGATGAGAAGCAGAATGCGGTGGTCCGGGCGGGCTTTGAATGTCTCGCCGGACTTGAGGTCTTGTTGCAGCTTGGAGTTCCGTACTTCTTCGAGTTCCTCAGTTAATCGGTTCACCGTCATGGTGAAGATCAGTCTGAGCAGCGGCTTGAGGCGCTCGATGTCGCTTGGCGGCACAACAAGATAAAGGCTCACCGGGTATTTGAAGTGCTTGAGGTCGTTGATCGTGAAGTCGCTATCTTCGATGCTGCGCTGAACGAGAGGATCGCTGTAAAGGATGAGCGTAGTTTTCGCGGTGGACAATACGCCGGAAAACTCCTTGTCCTCTCTGTTGAGCATTTCCTGCATTTTTTCCATGACGACCGGATGTACAAGCGATTTTTGGCCGTCGCGGAGATTCCAATAGTTGGTGGAATCGACGTGAGGAGTGCTCATGACCTGGGTAAAGTATTCGCGGGCGACGTTGGGCTGTTGATTATCCATTCCTTCGAGGTCGATTGGCATCGTCAGATCGGACATCAGCGGTGTGAGTGAGTTGGAAAGTTCGGTAAGTGTAGCAAAGCGGTTCTTGCGGCGGGCCGTATAGCAGAGATGAAGGATAAGTCCTGTTACAAGGCTGGTTGCCGATTTGATCCAATGTTCATCCTGGGCGCTTTCTTTGCCGCTTCTGCAAAGCATCTCTGCGATGTTCTGAGCGTCGGACACTTCGCGGAGTGTGCCGATACGCACTTCGGCAAGCGGATTAAACCGCGCGCTATGTTCCTCGACGGGGGCGAAGCGAAAGCAGACGTGGCCGGAGCTTATGCGATAACCGGCGGTTCTGTCCCAGTTTTCTCCTTTGATGTCGAAGATCACCGCGCTCTCTTCCCATGCGAGCAGCGTTGGAATGACAAGGCCGACGCCCTTGCCGGATCGGGTCGGCGCGAAAGCGAGAATATGTTCCGGGCCTGCGTGTCTGAGGTATTCGAGCGAGCCGGTTTTCTCATCTTGCCAAGCGCCTATGTAGACGCCGTGCTTTTGATCGACGAGTCCAGAGTCGCGGATTTCCTTCTCATTGGCCCATCGTGCGCTTCCGTGAAGATCCTCAGTCCCCTCGGTGAGTTTCTTGTTGCGATGAATGTTGAGCGCGGCGACGAGAAACAGTGTGGCCGAAAAGCCCACTGCTGCAATGAGCGTGGAAGTCAACAGCGGCTGTCGTACAAGCGGGTCGGAAGAGCCACCGAACCTGACGATCCATAGGAACCACTTGTACGGGGCGTATATCTTCAACGTGGCGATTTGCAACAGAGGCGGTCCGAGTGCCTGTTGGAAATCGAAGTGCGAAGCGATGTGTTGGGTTGTGATGATGTTGGTAACAATCAGCGCCATCAGTCCAAGCAGCATGGCGGACCAATTGTAAGTGCCGAGGTAGCCCGGCGATTTGGGCTTCCTGTACAAGGTTGGGGATGTGTTGTTCATCGTTTATCGCTCCAATTGAACTGCTACACGGGTTGGGAGAGGAATAGCGCGCGAGTGTACTTCAGCGCGTTCGAGGCTGTATGCTGCGGCTGCTTTGAGAAGTTTTGCTGTTTCCATCTCCCGGTCTGGAAGTGGAAGTATCGTGTACTTGATCGTCTGGTCGTACTCTGAACATTCAGCAGTCATCATGAAGAGCTCGCGGACTGTTTGAGATCGCTCTTCGCCAGGGATCATCCCTGCCGACAAGTCCAAGACAGCTTGCTTTCCTGCCGGGTATCCATAGACTGAGTTCATGAGCGTGGTTGCGAGCGTGATGTCGTTGGTCGTGATTGGGTCGGGACCGCCGTGTCTTTGTTGGTGTTGTGGCGTCATCGAAAGTTCAATGTGATTAGCCATCCGATGAAAGCGCCCTGCGTGTCCGTTGTAGATTTCGGCTTGCTTCATGTCGATCCTCCTGTTCTCACTCCTGGCGGGTTGTGCGATTTGCGGCTGCGTCTGTCCTTGTGAAAGGCGATGGGATGCTGCCGTTTCGTCTGGCAGCATCCCAGGTTGGTCGATAAAGAGAGCCGACTGGCGATCACGAGCAATCAGCGGCTAAGTTCTTGCGTGGTATTGGTTCGTGCGGCGCGGCGCTGTTCTTTCTCTTCGGGAGTCCTGCCGGACTGGTTGGAGTGATACCAGGCGCATTTGCCGAAGATTGCGGCAAGTTCCTCCCGCTTCCCAGGGAGAGGCTTGACTGCGATGCGCAGGTTTTGGGTGAGGGCGCCATTTGGCGGGCGTTCGATGTTCATCGTGAAGGTATTGTTGAAGTCCTTCGTTCCGGCTGCTCCGGTTTCGACGCCTGCCGATAGGGCCGAGAATTCTCTCAGAGCCGCTTTCTTGCAGCTTGCAAAAACGTCCTTGTCGAACGATTTGAGTTCTTTCGATGCTGCGGCGTTATGGTAGAAGGCTGTAGCCATGAACTCCTTGGCGACATCGGGATTGAGCAAGGAGAACGAATCCCTGGGGTACTTGTCGTTAAGGCAGTTGATCTTTGACGCCAGCATGGTTTTTGCAAGTTGACGGTGGTGAGCGGTGTGTTCCTGACGCGCAACGCAGTATTCGTGCTTGGTTCTCAGAACGGCGTCCTCCCTGGTCTCGCCGTCGCGCACTTCAATTGGCCGTGTCCGCCGGTCGAGGTGCGTCTGAAAATCCTTGTCACAGGCTGCCTTCTGTTCGGGGGACAATGCGTCGTATCCATCCTTCTCGCGAAGATATGAACCCTTTGTGGGGGCTTCCGCTTGGTTCTCCAAGGCGTCAAGTTCTTTTTGGGGGTCTGCTCCCTGGATCGTGGAAGCCGCCGCGGGTTCTGGAGAGGCAACCTTTTCGGGTTCCTGTTCCTTGGCTCTGGAACTGCGGCGTCCAGGCTTTGAGGTTTTCTCATCGGTTTCGAGGGGTACAACTTGAGTGGCCATACTCTTGGCATCGCTTTCTGTGCACGTCTCTTGCGCACGGTTGAGGTTGTGGTTGTGCTCGATGATGTATCGAGCAGGATTGAGAACTGTTTCATAGAGGTTGCGAATGTGGCGCTGTACCGTGGCTGGAACAGGGAAACCTGTAGCATCGCGCAAATACTGCTGTACGAGGAGAGGTTCCCCTTTCGGCAATGGAAAAGGAATGGTCTGTTCTTCGAGGAACGAGCGACTTGTTGAAAGTGCGCAGTGCTCCATCGCTCCAATGAGCTGACCAAGTTCCGAGGGGCAATCGAGTTGTGTTGTCGGCAGCACGGCTTGCATTGTATGTAATAATACCTCTATACGGGCAGTTCTGTATTATTACTGATGTGCCATCGTGCAATTAAAAGAGTTAAATCGTCCTTTTTCAATATCTTCCGGGACCGCGCCCACAATGAATTCGGTCAGCTTGGCGACGGCGCAGATGTCCGACAACAGTAGCAAACGCCAAATCCGCCTGGATTCGTGACCTCGTTTGTCTCGCCTTCTCAGAGGGGAGGCGAGGAAATAGGTTCACTTCGACCTGGTCCAGCAGTTCTCGAAGACGGACCCGGAAGATCTCGAATGGCTTCGCTACAGGCTGAGTGTGGTGGAGTGCTGCGCCCTCGACAATGTGGCGCGGGGACTGAACGATGCGGCGGCGGAACAAGCCAGACTCCGCGGTACGACCCGCGAGATCGCCGACTACGCGGCCACTCAGATGAAGGGGACCATCGAAGAGGCCGGGGGACGCCCCGGCAACTTCTGAAGGAAATCCAAGCCAGTCTCCATGATTCCATCGCCGGGGAGATGCTTGGCATCACCTGAGCGATGCCATCACTTCGGCCTTTGTGTTTGTCGGTATCTCGATCACGTTGTGGACCAGAAATGCCGCGGCTGACGATTGGGCCGCGCTCTGTGCATCGCCTATCATCATGTTCAATGCGTGGAGGCAACTTCGGGAACCCTTCGCAGAATTGCTCGATACTGCGCCAGCCCCTCGGTTGGAACAGGAGGTACGCTCCGTTGCCTCAACTGTTTCAGGAGTCTTCGACATTTGAGAATCCAACTCCGCATCAAATTCGCGGACACAGGCTACAACGACGTGTCCCATCCTGTAAAGCTGCTCAAAGGCGGTATCATTCCAGCGGGATAGTACTACAAATGGAGATTTTCAGATTGAGCAGAGATGCGAGATCGTCCCGATGAGTGTTTTCGACACTTTTCGATATTGAGCAAAAGAGTACAGATTTCTGTTTCGGTCCAGGCGCGAGAATGACGTTATAATGGCAGTCGCCTGGTCTGGCGAAGAGGTAGTTCAGATGGCAAAGAATTCGGATCGGGTAGCCCCTGCAAGGGAAAAGTCGCCCTGGTTCCAAGTTGGACAGTTCCTGTTTTTGGTTGGGTTGGCCGTCGCCGTTTTTCTGCTTGCCCAAAGCATGGTGCATCACCGCTTCTTTCGAGGCGGCTGGGTCAACCAGAATGGCACCCTCAGGCCATAGTAGGCTCTGAAAGAGTCTTGGCCGCAACTCCGCACGATGCCAAGGTGCGCATTCCTTGAGATGAGCATCTCTATACAAAAGGCTCACTCGCAAAGTGCTATGCTGCTGAGCAACGTTAGGAAAGCGGTTATCCCTGGCTTTCCACCGCAGGAGGAATATGCTGCACGACCTGGAGACTTTGATAAGTTCTTCCGTGATAGCGACAGATGGCGAAATCGGAACGATCCGCAACTTTTTGTTCGACGGCCTTTCATGGACGATCCATTATTTGGTAGTTGACGTGGGAACCTGGTTCAATCGGCGAGATGTAATTCTGCCGATTGGAGAGGTTGAGCCACCCGACTGGGCTCAGAAAACCTTCCATGTCCATTTGACGAAAGAGCAGGTCGGCAATAGCCCGGATGTGGATACAGAAAAGCCGGTTTCTCGCCAGCAAGCGATTGCGATGGAAGAATACTTCGGGAAGTTTACCAGTTGGGCGTCCACTCAATTGGGAGGAGGGGTTCAAATTCCGACCGGGATGAAATATCCTGTCCACACCAAAGAGGATCCGCATCTCCGCAGTGCCTGGGACTTAGTTGATTACAAGGTTTGGACCTCGGACGGTGAGGTTGGGCGACTGGAAGGTCTCATTATGGACGAGGCTTCCTGGCATCTCGGCTACTTAGATGTGAAAACCGGAGACTGGCTACACGGTCGCTCAGTGCTGCTCCCCACTCGCTGGGTGAAGTCCATTTCCTGGGCTGATCTCAGAATCAATCTGCATCACAGCAGAGACGGGATTTAAGGCCATTTTGAAGCGGGAAGTCTTGTCCGTGCTGTCGCAACTCTGCAAACCCGCCCAACGAACCTCTGCTTCGCGAACGGTCCTCCGTACAACCCTCAAGGTGAGTGGCTGCTCGGCCATTCTTGTGCAAAACAGCACAGTGTCCGCGTCTGCGCGAGTTGATACTCGTTGCAGGAGCCGGTTTGAAAAGCCCTGCTTACCGATCGTAGGCTTCCTCACTAGAGCTGGAAGTCCTGAAGTGAGGTTATTGTGGCCGTCGAATCTCAGAATAAAGCGGATTCTCCGAATCTTGGATCGATCGCCTCGGTGCGCGGCGGCGTTGTTGATGTGAGATTTGATCACGACCTGCCTCCAATCTTTTCCGTTCTCCACGCTGGGGCGGAAGGCAAGATCATCGTCGAAGTCATGGCGCAGCTTGACTCAACGCGAGTCCGAGGCATCGCGTTAACGCCGACAGAGGGCCTCGCCAGAGG
>Ga0224530_1000413_pt1 | contig 29122 bp, 43 predicted proteins | sample CBST75metaG_FD_179873 | JGI IMG/M metagenome (GOLD analysis project Ga0224530, IMG submission 179873) | Peat soil microbial communities from Stordalen Mire, Sweden - C.B.S.T75 | ecosystem: Environmental > Terrestrial > Soil > Wetlands > Peat | place: Sweden: Norrbotten County, Stordalen Mire...
TCATAGAACAACCCAGCTAAAATTTGCGGATTGATTCCGTTAATAGCAGTAGCAACCGTAAAAAAATTCACGGACGCCGCCTCTATCTGAGTTCCGGGCCAGTAATTCGGAGAATAAATCGAGTTATAGAGGTCTCTTGAACTATTCCATGCGGTAATCCACTCGCGCCTGTGCTCTTCGGATTCCGCTCTCTCCGCATCTTGAATTGTAAGCGCAAGCGCAGCGGGATCTCCGAAAGTACCAGTATTTAGAAATACTTGTGCTTCTTTTAACGTTATTTCTTCGTGCGGATTTCGAGTTGGTTCTGGGAGGGTCGGCAAGGGAGACCTTTCGTTCTATATTCTTAAATATGGAATAGTTGGGAGTTGTAGTTAGTAGTCTTGAGAAGCGTTGGGAATCGTCTGGCCAGTTTCAAAATCTACAGACCAATCACACTTGATATTTGACTGACCTGCGCCTTCACCCTTGTTCTTCTCGGGGGTAATGCCATCAAATTTACCCCAGACAGAAGGGGTATTTTCCCCATCGTCGTTAATGTGCCGAGGGCCTTCTTGATTCTGGGTCAAGGTAATCAGTTTTCCTGCACCTTCAGCTTGCCCCGCAGGACCAGACGGTCCAACAGCAGAGTAGTCAGATGGATTGGAGTCGCGAGGTTGCTCAAGATTTCCACCGAGATTGATTAGACCGCCCCCGATGTTGCTAGTATTCATTTTCATTTTGTTCCTCTTAGAAAGTCGCTAGGGCGACCTGTTTGTGAATTTGGAAAGTTGGTACTTGGTTTTGTCGGGGAAATCGTACCCCACGGAAGAAGGTTTTGTCCATTTTGTGGACTAGCTATGGGAGTTTGGCTATTAGGCTTGTCTATACGAAGGTGGGGCTGAACCGTGACCCCGAAAAGCTCATAGGTTCCCAAAACTAGAGCATCTGATTGTCTCGGAAGCGTGGCTATCAAAGATTTCCCCGTAGCGGCGCGCCACATACAAGGTTGTGAGGCATCCGAGGTACTTTCTGCTAGAATTTTTCCTTCGTCGTCCAATATCTCTAGATGTATCTTCATCATCCCCAGATTCCTGCTCCTAGTATATTTTGCATACCATTCGGAGTTTTGTTGGGTACGTCCGGTTCGGGGGTAAATTCCTCTAGACTCGGTTCTGGTAACGTAGCAACAGTAGGAACCAAAACCCCATCTTCTCCAAGATAGTAGGAAGGGCCTAGATCTGCCCTATAATTTTCGTCATATATTTCTCCCCAACCTAGTCGGTCGATCCCGAAAAACATATCCGTATTGTTTTCCACTATGGCTTGTGTCGCGCGAGGAGCGTGTTTTAGCTGACGAGCCAGATTGTCTGGTATATCATCATGATGGTGGGAGGTCATGCACTTCTCAAATTCAGAGTACAAAATCTCAATCGCCAGAGGCTCCATGCAAGCATTTAGGAACTTCCACTGATTTCCTACCATCCACGGGTATAGCTGGCCCATGCGTAATTTCTTTGCATCTATTTCATTGCTTACGGGGATCCAGTCAATATGGTCGCAAAGTTCTATAATGAAAGAATCTCCAGTTTTTGCCGCTTCTGTTCGAATCGTCGGCTCTACATATCGTATTCCGGGAGAATCTTCGATGCTGATGACAAACGGTCTGGTTTCTTGAGCCAATCGAACCACAGCTTGGGCCGCCGTTAGGTTGTTAAAGCGGTCCCGAACCACCTTCAGAGCGTACCCCACAGTCTTTTTGCTGCCGGATTTTTTGCCGGTTGCAAAATACTCATCCTCTTCGCCCCACAAAACTGCGGAGCCAGTGGTGTAGTCCAGACCCTTTTTGTTCTTGCCACCTGCGAAATCCCACATATTAGAAACGGGACCGTTACGAGGAATTAGCTGATAGGGAACAGTACATTTTACCAGAAGATTTCTATCAAAAGTTATGCTTCCCACTGGACGGGGGTTCTGGTTTCTTTGTCCTTCGAAACTCTTTTCGTCCTTAGCTAAGTCATTCATTAGCCAAGAAAATGACATGATGTGGGGAAGAAGTAGAATACAACCCTCTTCTCCCGCCTCTTTGTATGTGACCGGGCGACCCTCTGCCTGTAGTCTTTGTGCTACTTCTGGCTTGATGGTGATCGCGCGGCCAACCAAAATGTCCATGTTGGTGGTTTTGTTGTGAACGAAGAACCATCCTAGTCCTTCCGTTCTTTCAACGTCCCCGACATTCTCATTCTTTTCTAAGAGCTCCCCGTAGTGATCTTCGTCGGCATATCGGGTACCGATATAATCAACATAGTATCCCCCAGGGATGATTAACTTTTCAGCCAAGAACAATTTATGAGAAATATTGGAGCATTGTTCAGAAGTTTCGGTATTTACGTCCGAAACTGCATCGTCCATTTTGATGAGTTCGTAGTGCCATCCAGACTTTGTTTTGCCAACAGACGACGCGACAACTGTCGGTTCTTTACGACGAATCTTTTTGGATTTCCAAACCGGGCAAGTAAAGACCTCTGTTTTTTCTCTTTGTCCTTTGGTCTTCTTTCCTTCTTCTTCAACTGTTGTCTCTTGAAAGCAAAATTCAGGAAAGAACAACTCCATCAAAGTAGGCTCGTCTTCGCTCTTTTGGAAGTGCCCTTTTACCTCATCTACGAAACCTTTTGATAAGGTAGCTTCTGCGGTTAGGTACAAAATACGAATAGAGGGAAAATTGAGAATCCATTGCACGGTATCTACATGGTCCAGAGTGCTTTTGTATCCAGAACGTGGCCACAGAAGAAGACGTGTTTTTACGGGAGACTGCTGATTTAGGGGTTTGGATTTATCTTTCTTTACGAACAAATCGCAAACTATTTTATAGTATTCTTCCGTAATCAGATTTTCGGAAAGTGATTTAGTTCCTTTTTCGCTGTGCGGGTTAGTCTCCCAGGTAAAATATCTAGCCATCCAGAATAGATCGGTTTCGCATCGACGCCTAACCTCTTTACCGAGAGAAGAGGCTGGAACTACATCTGCCCCTAACTTGGAGAGATTGATTAGATTATTTTTGACTTCTAGCAAAAAAGAATACAGAACTTTATTTGGTATTTTTTCATACCCACCATATTGTGTGTAAAGTTCATCAAAACGATCAGAGTCAGAAGTCAAGTTTTTTCCTTATTAATCTTTATTTTTTTCTAGGTTTAAATATTTATTTTATACTAGTTGGCTTACCTTCCACGCCTAAGATTAAACAGCAGTAGCTCCGGTTAAAAGAGTGGTCATGCTGCTGTGGTTCTTGAGCGCGAGATACGCTTGGCATTGCGCAATGTCTGTAACTTTGGTTGGCTGTGTTCCCGCTGGGTCGGTTCCTAGAGCACATGCAAAGTTGTTGGAGTACAGCAAATCATTGCCATCCGATGAGTCATAAAAAGAGCAAGACCCAGACTCTACCGCATCTTTCTTTGCGGCTGCTGCTTCTGCTGTAGCATAGATCGCATAATTAACAACGGCCTGTTTAGACGCGTGCTCGACATTTACACTCATAATTCGCAGATATGCGGCACTAAGTGCGATGCCAAAACTCGTTGTGTAGCCAGATAACTGATAAGCCATGATTGTATCTCCTTAAGCAATATTTGTGGATGTGAGCATATGGGCTATCTCGCCCAACCTGTGCTCCGCATCATAGGGAGGCGGAAAATCAAATTTGATTGGACCATTTGCACCCATAAACCAAATTACTGTGCTGCCGCTTGTAGCTGTTGCGATCACATAAATCGCCGTAGGCGTAATACTTGATGTATAGATACCCGCGTAGCCATCGACGCTTAACTTTACTTGCAGCGTTGCCAGATTTGAAATAGATATAACCGCTGAATAGGTTTCACTAGACCAAGAAGTGCTACTCCATTCCTTAAAATTAGTGAAACCACCTCCACTATCTAAACTGAAATAAGCACCAGCATCTCCGTGAATAACCGATCCACTAGAAGTTACAAATACAGTAATGGCACCACTAACTACCTGACTGGACCACAAGTATGTTGTAGAGGCAGCGCACGGACTAGATGACCCAGAAGTGCAAGAGGTGGCAACTAGCGTCGTACTTGTATTGTAAGACGTTGCTTTTGCACCAACTGATATAAGCACCAGTAGGATAATAGTAAGAAATCTTTTCATTTTTGTCCTTAGTAAGTCGCGCAAATTGTAAGAGACAGTCCTGCCGCCGTTGCGTCTGCCGTAGATGGGGCATAAACTTCGTATGCATTTCCAGCAGCGACACTTAAGCCGCTAGACCAGCTAAATGTTCCAATACTTGACGATGCAGCAAACGTGACAGTGCCAAAGCTAACACCATCGTAATCAAGATTAAATGTCGTACTTGCCGTCGCCGCATGAAGCAATCTTGCTTGTGATGTGCAAGATACACCTACCGCAGTTACTGTGTTATATAAAGTCATATTTACAGGACTTAGTAACCAACTAACTGCCGCAGATGAGGAATACACGCTATTACTCATGTCGGAAAATCCGAGGTAGTGGACCATTGCTGAGATTGTGCCGCCAAGCGTTACTGCGCCAGTAAACGATGCAGTAGTGCCACTTAAAGCTCCAGTCAAACTTCCACCAGACAGCGGAAGGTAGCTTCCCAACGTAGAAGACAACACCACGTTTCCGCTTCCAGTGTAACCAGTGGTACTTAACGGAATTACTACGCCGTTGGAGTTGGAAAGGCTGGCGACAGTAACTGGATACAACATCGAAATACTACGCGTCTCGTTCGTATCTGCATTAGCTATGGTTAAAACAGAAGTCGGAGATGAACCACTTCCTACAATATTCGTAAATTCCCAATCTGAACTTATAGGTTGGCTAGTCGATGTAGAGTAATAGCTTCCCGCAATGTACAAGTTGTTACTATTGTAGTTGGTCAACGAAGTTGCCGCCGCTTGCGGCCTGACAGTTACAGTACCATACAAATCAATGGTGTTTCCCGCTCCTGATGTCCCAAAAGTAGTGTTACCTGTAAAATTTGCCGTTGTTCCCGTCAAGCCTCCCGTCAATGTTCCACCAGACAGCGGAAGATAACTTCCTAATGTAGAAGACAACACTACACTCCCGCTGCCGGTCGTTGCAATATCTCCTAGAGTCCCTCCATTGTTATAAAGCACATGCCCAGTCGTGCTGCCGCTCACCGTGGTCGTGCCCACCGTAATGCCCGAAGCCGAAGCGGTAACAGTGCACGAACTGCCCAGTGTGCAGGTCTGCCCATTCACGGTTGTCGAAGTAGATGGCGTGCCAGTCAACTGACTATACGGCAGTGAGAGCGCCGACAGCGTCGTTAATGTAGAGTTGCTTGTCGCCGTGATATTAGCCGCTGTGCCTGTCGTGTTCTGGTTCCACGTTGGAACCGTACCTGACAAAGCCGAGTACGGAATGGTGGCGACTGTGCCAAGTGCTCCAGACGCGTTATTGGTCACGTAGCCAGCAGTGGTCAGCCCCGAATCCGTGATTCCACCCGCATGTAGACTAGCGTTTGCCGACGCTGAGCCTAGATACACATCGGTTACGCTGCTGTTGCCGATAACCGCTGTGTTGCTCCCTGCTCCGATTGCGCTATAGCCAATCACAATCTCGTTCGTATCGCTGGCAGCAGCAGCTTTGGTAAAGTTTCCTTCAAACACTGAATTGCTCGAATTGATATTTCCTGTCGTGCCGTCCGCAAGATACCAGCCAGATTGAAGCCCAATGGCAATGTTGGAGTTGCCGGTGGTGTTGGCATAGAGCGCATTATCCCCATTCGCAGTGTTGTAGCTGCCGGTGGTGTTGGCATAGAGCGCATTATCCCCATTCGCAGTGTTGTAGCTGCCGGTGGTGTTGGCATAGAGCGCAGCATTCCCATTCGCCACGTTGCCGTTGCCGGTGGTGTTGGACGAAAACGATGAGCCAAATATAAGATTGGCGTTGCCTACATCGCTGTAAACTGGAAATTTTAGAAGAACCACGCTACCGGTTCCAGTCGTCGCCAAGTTGCCCAGCGTGCCCGCGTTGTCGTAGAGAATATAGCCGCTTGTGCCGCTGCTGACCGTTGTCGTGCCTACCGTGATCGATGCTGCTGATCCGCCGCCGCATGTCAAAATTCCAGTTACTCCAGCCACCGTACAGGTCACGCCGTCTGGCTTTATGCCACCTAGAGTTGATGTGGTGGCAATTGGAAGGGTATAGGTGTAGTTGGGAATATTGAGTATCCCCCCGCTCAAAGTAGCTACCCCGCTTGTGCCAGTTGTCGTCAGTCTTTGAAACGCTTCTAGCGCGCAAATATTCTGTGTGGTGTATGTACCCATCCCGGGGGAGGAAACCGTTTCGTTTACACAGTAGTTCAGAGGGATATAATAAGAATAGTTTCCAGATCCGTCTGCGGTAACCATGGAAGGAGAAATCTGGGAAGTAAGAATAGGATCAGAATAGATAGTAGCCGAGGTTCCCGAACCTGTTCCCGTTACTGTAATTTTTGCGTAGGGAACAACCATAGCCGTAGTATTTGACGAGGACTTAGTGAAGACCTGACTAACACGGTGGTACCCCGTTGTGGCCTGAGAAATCGCCATAACAGGAAGCAGTACAAAAAGAAACAGAATTTTCTTCATTATCCTCGTCCAAATTGTCCAGAAAATGGATTACTTCTTCTTAATTCCAGCCGAGTGCAAACTAATCGCGATGGCTTGTTTTGGGTTGGTAACTTTTTGGCCAGAACTAGACTTTAGTGTTCCGGCCTTGAACCTATCCATATCGTTTTTGACTACGGCTCTCTTTCCGGCCTTAGTCCTTGGTTTCTTGTTTGGCATTTTGCCCTGCCTCTCCTTATAAACAATTACTAATGCGCAGAGAACCAAGTAACTGCCGCGTTAACTTCGAGTCTGACAACAGATGGGAGTATTTTCAATACCCAAGGAGTCTTCTTCGGATTGTCTATCACCTGCTCCACGTGATCTGAAACCTTACGGACATCCGACATTGTTAATGACGACTGCTCCGATAACGCCTGAAAAGACGTAAGCGTGGATTGCACCTTGGCGCTCGATAACTTTACCTGGGCATCTGTGTCTAGCAGAATAGTATTGAGCGATTGCTCATCCTGATTTAGCGTTATCAGATCGGTGTTGATGGACTTAATAGCCGTGCGTGAATCAGCCAGAACAGGCCCTACAGCGTCCGCTTGAGATCGGATGGCGCTCAGTGCCCCCTTAGCTGTATCGGCAGCGCCTTGAGCCGCTTGGATAGCTCCATTCGCGTTCTGTACAAGCTCCGTGACGGCAGATGCCTGATCTTTGGAGGAATCACTCCATACTTTAGAAGCATCATCCAGATGCGATAGGGTCGCATAGGCTTTGCTCTCCACAATCTCTAGGCGGCTAAGCACACCGTCAGCGTGTATACAGAGTTTCGGTATCCATGTCCAAGCTAGGACACCAATGCTAAGCAAGCAAAAAGCCCCTGCCAAAGCAAGAGATAGACGCGCGATCTTGATTGCTTTGTCCACTTACTTCCCAAAAATAAAGCTGAGTCCCGTGCTGATCGAATATCCGTTCTGAGGACCAAAGCGAAGCCACGATGCCTGCAAGGCATTCCAAGTAAGCGAAGACGTGGCTTTATACTTTAGTTGCCCACCAACAATAGCGGATACGTGGCTACCACCTGTCGAGGGGACGCCGTTACCAAGCGCAGCATAGAACGTGGCTCCGAGGTTGCTGGATGTAACGTTGGTCTTATTCAAGAATCCAGATAGATTCGGTTCATAGGCCAAGCCTCCCGCGTAGATATTAAACCCAGCAGTAGATGCTACTAGTTCATGACCTTCCACGTAGACGTGATTTGCCTTGGTTTTACCGAAGTCAATTAAGTCGTAGGATTCGGTTACATGCGTCCCAGTCCCCCACGCTTTGTTAAAGTAAATGGCACTGGCGTCCGAACTGGCCGTGAAACCATTGCTGGCGGTGGCTGTTGCTGTCGTAGTGGTCGTCTGGGATCGGGCGGTCAACGAAAACATAAGTGCAAAGACCAGAATAGATGCTACTTTCGGAATGTACTGGCCAAACTTTGCACTGAGATCCCCAGCGACGGATTTCAAAAGTTTGTACACCCAAGTGTAAAAGTTGCTCGACTTCTCAGTCGGTTCGGGAAGTGCGGCAACAGCGGAGGAGTAAACCCACAGCGACCCGACTCCAAGAATAAACGATTCATTTGTAGATAATCCAAACATTAGTAATCTCCTGATTTATTTTATTGCTGTGCCGCTACTGGGGCAGAAGCTGGCTGAACTTGTGGTTGTGGAGTCGCTGCGGCTTGGGGAGGTGCTTGAGCCGATCCCTGGTCCCCCATGTTTTCAGCGATGTGACTCTGGAGAGAAGGCATATCGGCAAGAACATGCTCTTCCTCTTCGGGGGTCACTCCCGTATCAGGGTCGGTTTTGTGGATATGCTTGGCTATGAAGCCCCCACTGTGCCCCCTACGAATATGAATCTCGTGGGGCTTGTGCGAGGACTTCGCCTTGCTGTGGGATTTGCCCCCACCCATCGCGGACTTACCGCGTGAAGATGTATTTTTCATGGTGTCCTTTGTCCAGAAAATGGACTACTTGATGGCTTTCTTAAGAGCAGACTTCGCAGCTTCCGGGGTCGCCGCCCTGATTTTCACCTTGATTTTGACCGACCCGACCTGCTTCTTTGAAGATTTCTCCGCTGGTTTTGCGGATTTCTTCACATCTTTGTTGGTCTTCATTTCTTCCCCTTCTTCGCAGATTTCTTCTCCGCCTTCTCAACTTTCTTGGCGAGTTTAGCTGCGGTCTTCAGAAACTTCTTATCATGGGATTTTGCTTCTGTCTTGGGAGTTTCTCCCTTTTCATAGTTCTTCATAATTCTCCTTAAAAATGTTTTGGCAATCTACCCGTGCCGTTATGCTACTTTTTCGGGGCGGGCTTGGTCTCGTTTTTCTTAGCCTTTTCCGCCTGAACCGCAGACTGCGTGGCCTGAATGTCCTGCCGAACCTGTGGAAGCTGGCATTGAAGCAATGCTTGTTGGGCACCCCAAAGCTGACCTTTGAGCTGCGCAATTTCAGCTTTCAACTCTGTGACGGTTGGTTCTTGTGTGGGTTGCTGCGCATAGACTGGAACAGACAGCGCTAACGTCATCAATGCGAATACTACTTTCTTCATGTTTTCTCCTTGCTTTCTATCGTACATACAAACCCAATGCCACTGATGTGCCACAATCTGAACTGTTAGTGGTCAATTGACCCGCCTTGAGATTCCCATCCGACGCACAGCGGTAGACTTGGCTAGTGCCACTGTTGACTGAAATTGTGCCTGCAACCTGAAGTTTGTACCCTGCGTCCGTGGTTGTGCCGATAGCCACGTTTCCGCTTGAAAATATGTCGAAACGAGGCGTAAAGGTTTGGACCGCCCCCGCTGATACGGAAGGTGCGTTTGCAAATTCCAGTTGACCTGCGGACTGAAGAATTGTACTGGCATTGCCAGTACCTACAGCATAACTAGCGCCTGTAAAGTAAGTGTTTTGGCCCCACTCAGATTGGCCATAAGATGTACCAGTCCAGCCAGCACCATTGTATGAGCCCACCAAAACACCATAACTATTCAAATCAAGTACTTTGTACGCAGAGCCCCACGTTGGAGAAACTGTTGGGCCTACGTGGAGCGCACCGGCATTATCTACACTGAGATCGGTAGTCCCTTGCTTCACCAATTCAAGCAGGTTGCCGGTAGATGCAGATAGGTCTTCGCCGCGAATGATCGCTCCTGTGGAAGTGTAGGAACCTAGTGTGCTACTACGAACGCCATATAAAACAGGCTGCGTAGTATTTGCAGTAAGTGCGCCATTTTGCTGTCCTATCACTCCCACGCCGCTCACGGACAGACCAAACACCCCGTAGTTACTCGTGCTGGTACCGTACACACCGTAGCCGCTACCATTTGCGCTGATTCCCTCTACGCCGTAACTACCTGAAAATATCCCACCGTAATTACCCGTGCTGTTACCAGACACCCCCACACCGCTTGTGCTGATTCCACTAATAGCTGTGTTCGCCCCTCCATTCGCCGTCAGCGTAGTAGCCGTAGAACCGCAAATCGTAACCTTCGAATTTTGCAACTGCCAGTACGTTCCATCGCTCACCACATCGGCAATCGTGCTTGTGGCTAAGTCTCCCACCGCCGCCGCACTGGTTCCGCAGACGGTGATTGTCATCGCAGTAAGCCCATTCACCGCCAGTGTAGGAGCTGTGGCCGTGTTTGCCGCCGCAGGAATAAAGTACACTTCGGTTCCCGCTTGATTTGACGTGATCGCCGGGCTTAACGCCACGACGTGCGCCTGTGCCGTGCCGGTGTCCGTGCCGAGTTTCAGGCCCGCTAGAGTGTTCCCCGTTGCGCTGCCTGCTGGCAGTGAGGTTGTGGCGGGGATCTCTTCAATTGAAATCCATGGATATTCGCTGTAGGCCCCGACTGAGCCTATACCTCCACCAGATTCAAGATGAATGGTTGTGCTTACCGATGGAGCATACAGAAAATAACCCAAGTTAGGGCTAGATATGTACTGAGTGGTAGAGCTATTAGGGTCGGCGGCGAATTGACTTATAATAGTTCCACTGCCTCCCGTTGACCCGGTTCTTATATACACCGTTCCTCCTCCAGTGCTACTGCTCGCAGTGCTATAGCCAATGGATGAAACGATGCGATAGGTCTTCCCGCCTGCCAGTGTGAACGTGTACGATGAATAGGATATATCCGTGCCGGATGAAACTGTAGGAGCCGGGAAGCGAATAATTGTTCCTGTACTTACTGATTGCGTCGCTGTCATCTGAGAAAGCGCATATTGCGAAGTCACTCCGCTCGTAGAAGTCCCGCACCCGCCAGCGATCGGATTGAGTAGCTCCCACGTCGTGCCCGTGCTGGTGAAGTACGCTGCCGTGCCGGTAATTAAATCGTTTGCTGCGATTGACTGCCCGCCGCACTTGGTAATCGTCCTGGCACCCAAACCATTTACATTGAGCGTTGCTCCTGCCCCTGTATTGGCCGCTACGGGCGTGCATTGCACCGCCGTGTTGACCGCCTGCGACAGAAGCGCAGGAGAAAGCGTCAAAACCTCTGCCTGGGCCGTACCCGTGCAAGTCGAAGCGTTGAAGAGCGGCGTGGTGATAGCGCTGCTGGCCTGCAACGTGACAACGGATGGATTCTGCGTAAACCCAGGTGCCGCCGTTGATCCAGTAGCGTTTCCGAACACTGAATTTGCCGCCGCCGTGGCCGCTCCCGTTCCTCCTTCGTTGACCGGAAGCGCGGTGGTCAATCCGGTCAGTGAAGTGATATTCGAGTTCGCTCCGCTGGAGGCTACCCCAATCAAGGCAGAGTATGGAATCGTTGTGGAGGCCGTATCCGCGCCGCTCCCGTTCGCGTACCGGTAACCCGTCAAAACACCTGCGCCTGTACCGCCCTGCGCGGTGCTCAAAGGAGTGGTCAATCCGGTCAACGATGTGATGTCGCTATTGGCCCCGCTCTTGGCTGCGCTGATATTTGCTCTTGTGGTGGCAGCATTCGATACGTCGCTTAGGTTGTTAGCCGCCAGCAGCGTTCCAGCTGGGCTTGAAGCCTGTACCCAAGTGGCTGACGTGGAGCTGTAAACAAAGATTTTTCCGCCATTGACTGTCCCTTGCGTCGCATAAAGCGCATCGCCGTTGGTTGGCGCGCCTGTTCCCGATTGCCCATCGGTGGCCAATGTCAGCGTAATCGAAGTTCCAACGCCCGCCACGGTATAAACCTTGTTCAGATAAGTTCCAGAACTGGCATTCATAAACAGGATGCGGTCACCGTTCACCAAGGCGAATCCATCCGACGTGTAGCTTGTTTGCCCCACAATCGCCGTTCCGGGAGCCGTTGTCGCCGAGTCCGCGTGCTGCACGGCAGGGCGCCACGCCAAACCGTTGATCTTGTTTCCAACGTAAGTCACAACGGCTTTCTGGCTGGGAATCAACGTATCGCTGTTAGCCGTCATGGTTCCGTCCGTGCTGATGACGGAACCGCTTACCCCCCGCCGTTCCCGCATTCAGAATCAACGCAGTTGCCCCGGTTGAGTTGCCGATGGTTACCGTCTTGGCATTAGCGCCCGTGCCCACATTCACCGCGCCGGTCGTGCCGCTATCGAAGGTAGCCGCGCCGGTCGTGCCGGACTTGACCGTCATCGTATTCGTGCCTGGCGCAGACATGCCCAGGCCGTTCGGCGTCAGCAGATTTGAGCCTGTCAGCAACCCGTAAATCGATCCGTTGTCGATATAGACATACGAACTGCCAGCGGCTGCCCAAACAACAGACACGCTTGCCAGAGAACTTGCTACAGAAGCGCTTGACCCACTCGACCCGGCCAAGTTGATATTTGGGACCGTGTTATTGTTGGTGGCGATAAAGCCGCGAATCACTGCCAATCCGCCATTGCTCATGTCAACGTTGGTATAAGCGCCAGACGCAAGAGACTGGCTGTCGATGATTGTCACCACCGTTGCCGCCGTTGATCCAGCAGCCGTTTTGATAAGCGGGGTACCAACCACATTAGTAAATACAGGCGTCGAACCGGAGGCGACGTTAACCACCGTGTTCGACAGGATACTCATATCGAAGAAGTGATCGTAGCCACTGGTGGTAACACCACCAGAAACCGTGAGCGATCCGCCGATCCGAACTTTTTCTGCTGTACTCGATCCGGTGTAGGACAGCGTTCCAGTGATCGTTGTGTACAGGTTGGAGATAAAATAGACCCCGGGAATAGACACGTTGCCAGTGATGTTCCAATTGCAACCATTGCCTATAATTGTTCCCTGATAGGACGGAAACGTTACTGCGCCCGTGTATGTGTAGGCGGTGGTCGTTGGGTTGCAAGCGATGACATAAGAACCTGTAACACTTGCCATACCTGTTACAAGTTGAGCAAGAGTTTTGTATGGTCGTTCAGGTGTCCCATCCGGGGTATAGGAATCAGTCCGATTGCCATCTAGATTCATCGCGTTGGTGTCAGTTGCCGGATACACGAACGCCGTCGTACTCGCCGCTGTGTTATACAGTTGTGCCCCAGCACCACCTCCCGTGATACTAGTGGCGGTAGTTGCGGTCCCCGAAGAAAAATTAAATGTCTGCCCAGTCTGAGTAACATCTCCAGTAAACGTATATGGAGGAGGAGTGCCGTTAATCGTAACAGAAGGAGTTTGGGCCGAAGCAGTCCAGAAAATGGACAAACAGAATCCGAGAGTTATAAAAGATTTCTTCACGATTAAACCGTCCAATATATGGTGAGTCTGGTTCCCGTGGCCGTTAACCCAGTCACCGCAAAGTCACGCCAAGTAAGAGTACCGGTAGTATCGGTAGGTTCGTCGCTATATAGAATAGAATTAGCGGAAATAGAGGCAGATATAATCAAAGGGGGATAAAGAACAGAAGAATCGGACGGAGCAGTAATCGCAACTGTTCCTGCGGAAGAGGCCCCTCCAGGGCCTACAGCAACAACAAGTTTCTTGACTCGGATACCCGTAGTGTACCCGGCGGAAACAACAGCAGCAGAGTTACGCCAAGTTGTTATGTCCGTATCTATAATCATAGGTAGCGAGACGAGTGAGTTTGGCATCGTATTCCTTACCGTTCAAAATGAATTCTAATAAGTGTTTTAACCGCAGAGACAGTTGCTTGGTAGTGAACTTTTACACTTCCTTCTGCCAAATCTCTAGCTACCGAAAGATCGTTCAGGTAGAGTTTCAAATCTTTTTCTACATCTTTTAGGCACAGATGACGATCTATCCCGAATACAGCAACCACTAAAAAAGCAATAAAAAGAATCCAGTCTGCAATCGTCATAAAAACTCCAAGGGGGCTTTACCCTGCCCCCGAGGGGCTGATATAGATTAAACGCGATCTACGACGAACTCTGTGACCTGCACAGTATTAGCAGCGTTCGCAGTACCAAAAGTGAACGAAGGAATGAAGTTCAGCAAGCTAACCGGAGTACCAGCAGTATATGTGGTTGTGATAGCCGTTGTTGCTACGTTGGTTCCTGCTGTTCCAGAGTTGGCCACGATATTAACTCCACCGATCTGGGCTGACGTTACAAAGCCGCCGAGAATCTTTGAAGTCGAATCCCACAGGAACTCGGCCTCGACAACAAAGTTACTAGCTCCAGTAACCGAAGTAGCAGCCAAAGCTACAACCACTGAGTCGTTCGTCAACGTCCCCGAAGTGGCGGAGGCTGCGACAGCCGCCGGAACATAATACAACTTAGGAAGGAAGGTGAGAGCTGCTCCGGTGAATACCTTACCAGCTACCCGAATTTTAAACGGATGACCATCTAGTTCGCCAAACTGAACATCGGTTGGTACCTGAATGTCGAGTCCAGCACCAGCGGGAGAGACGGGGGAGGGAAGACCGGGGAAAATTCCAGCAGTAGCAGGAACAGTCAAAGCTGTTTCGGTAGTGGAGGTGATAGACTGAACGAAAAGTCCGCTAGGAAATCCTACAACGGTATTTTGATTTGCCATTTTTAAGTCCTTTATGTGTGGGGTTTGGTTGACGGGGGCGTCGTAGACCGGCCCCACTCGCAGACCAATCGGTCTGAAGATTGTCCATTTTGTGGATTTTTTAGAGATGGAGCGGGAGACGGGATTCGAACCCGCATGACTAGGTCGGCTGCTTGGAAGGCAGAGGCTCCACCATTGAGCGACTCCCGCATAACTTGGTTGGCGGAGACAGACTTGAACTGTCAACCTCTGAATTATCAGTTCAGGGCTCTAAGCCATTGAGCTATCCGCCAGTAAACTTGGTGAGAACGGTAGGACTCGAACCTACGATGAACTGGGTGTAGACCAGCCGATTTAGCCACTAATCTACGCTCTCCCCACTTGAACTATACGACCAAACTTCTTGTTTTGTTCACTATTCTAAATATTTATTTTTGGGAGTCTCGCTGAGAGTCAAACTCAGATCTGAAGTTCAGGAAACAACCGTTCTATTCGTTGAACTACGAGACCAAAACTGGAGCGCCCAGAGGGAGTCCGACCCTCGTCTTCACTTTAGAGGAGTGAGGCCCTATGCGTTGGACGACAGGCGCAAATTGGTGCCTCGCTACAGAATCGAACTGTATCCAAACGGGGTAAAGACCCGTTATGCACCACCACACTCACGAGGCTAGATTTGGTGCTCTCGGAGGGAAACGATCCCCCGACCTTCTGATTAAGAGTCAGTTGCTCTTCCAACTGAGCTACGAGAGCATGGAACCGGAAGTGGGATTCGAACCCACAAGCAACGGTCATCTACCGTCTACAGAGTTTATAAATCTCCGCTCCCACCTCGGGGTTCCGGCTAAAACTGTCCATTAAATGGATTTGGTGTTTTCTTTTGCTTTCTGTATGCGTTCGGCACAATACACACCTGCCGCGAAAATGTGACACGACTCCGGAGCCTTTGCTCCACACTTCGGGCAGTCGTGTTCGTACGGATAGACTCTTACTTCTTGGTTCATGTTTTCCTTTCTTGGTGCCGTACTTGGGAATCAAACCCAATCCAAAGACTTATGAGATCTTCACCCCCTCTGGGGAACACGGCAAATCGAATCGTGTTGAGTGCGCTCCGCTTTTCCGTAATAATATTCTTCGGACATGTCCACCGAAATGCCTTCGGACTTGGTCCACGGCGGATTCTATTCCCCTGCATGGAGTCTTCAGGAGCGCGGAAACCAGTGACGCAACTCAGACCTTTACTCAACACGAACTTGGCAGGGGATAGGAGAGTCTAACTCCTCTAAAAGGTTTTGGAGACCGATTTGATCTCGGATCATCCCCTAAAATGGTAGCCCCACTAGGACTCTAACCTAGACTATTTCTCGTTCGAAGCGAGATTGACTGTACATTGCCGATGGGGCCGTAAATGGTACCCAGTAGACGAGTTGAACGCCTATATCAAGGTTCGCAACCTTGTGCTCTTTCCACTTAAGCTAACCGGGCTTAAAGTTGGTCCGAGTGGAGGGATTTGAACCCCCGATCTTCTGCTCCCAAAGCAGACGCGTTACGCAGGCTTCGCTACACTCGGATAAATGGTCGGAGTGCGGGATCACGATACCCGAACACGAGTTCCCGGAACTCGGATGTTGCCTTTACACTACACTCCGATGGTGGGCAGTCGCGGAGTCGAACCGCGCCGTGAGACTTTTCAGATCTCCGTTCCGACCGCGCAAACTCACTGCCCTAAACTAACTCCGGAACTGGTTACCGGAACGGAAGGATTTACTCAGTTGGACATTCTCTCCGTGAGAGGCCAACACTACCAACCGCAAAAGGAATTACGTTTCCGACCTTTACCGAAAATGGCTTTGTACGAGAGGGGACTGCAATTGGCCTTTAACGCTTTTGCAGCAGTCACCCAAACCCGGCTCAGGAGTTACTATCAATAGCCTCGTACAAACTTGGTGGACCAAGTGGGGGTTAAACCCACCGCGAATCGCTTGCAAAGCGTTTCTCCTCTTCGGAGGCTGGCCCAAAATTTATACCGGAGTCCTCCTTAGACGACCTCTACCCGAGGGTGGGCATCGAATCCCGCATTTCCGGTTTTGTCGCATCCTACCATTGGAAGATCCCCATAGGGACTCAGAATCGAACTGAGTTTCACGACTAAATTATGCCGAGATCCTTCCTTAGATGATGGCGACAGGATTTACTCCGTCCACCTGTCAATACCTTGTACATTGGTATACTACCAGCGGGACTCGAACCCGCATTTCTCGGCTGCTTGGAGGGAAGGGAGGGAGTTGAACCCTCTACACCGTGATCCACAGTCACGAGCCGCACCGTTTGGCTTCCAACCCAAAATTGTCGGGGTTTTGGATCACTCCTGGGTACCCCGCGCACCCCTCAGACGAGCCATACTCGCCGAGATTGTTGTCCATTTTCTAGACGATATGGGGCTAGATGAGGGACTCGAACCCTCGTGTTGCGTGCCGCATTACAGGTGCGGTGCTGTCGCCACTGAGCCAATCTAGCAAAAATTTGTCGCCCGAATGATATAACGTCATCGGTTTCCCTGGCAAAGGCGGATGATTTGTTCCTGCAAGTTTGCCACCCTACAGTTTTTGTCATCCTCTAGAGTGCGACAAAACTAAAACTTGTTTCGGTGGTGTCTTCCCTCGGCCCTTGACACTAGGGCTATCAATCATCTGGCCTCTTGTGGGCACCAGCACCGAATTACAATCTTAGGATACCACACTTTATAAATTTGTCAAGTCTTTTTTAGACTTTCTTGTTTTTTGTTTCCACGTTACCCACCAGTCTGTGGTATCATCATCGTGGAGTTTACTATGTAAGCCACATGGAGTCTTTTTCTTATGAAGACCATCGATGAAGTTCAAGGCTTCTTTGCACGACTTAAACGACTTGGCTTCGTCAGTTTCCAATCCAACTCCTAACTTGGAGCCACCAGCGGGAATCAAACCCGCGTTTCTATCGTACCAAGATAGAGGTCTATCACTGACGTATGGTGGCTAATACTGAAATCTTAGTCCATTACTCAAGATACAAGAACCGTCGTCGTCCCAGTAGGCCCCAAGAAAATCAGTGGTTAATACTTGACAGGACTCAATATACAGCCGAATGTACTTTTCAGAATAGTCTTTCATTTGTTTTATATCTTCTTCTGTAGGTTTCGGGTAGGAATTTATCAGTAGGGACTTGTACCCAAAATGATCTGATCGAGACTTTAAGATACGATACTCATTCCATACCTTCTGGAGGCTACTTGGAATTTCAATCGATTTTTTCATTTTGTTCATGATCTGGAGCACCCGACCGGAATCGAACCGATGAATACGAGGATACGAATCTCGTTCTGTACCGTCTGAGACACGGGTGCGGTTTATGAGCATCTTGTTGCCTACTATCCATTTTATGATAAGAAGTAGGCAACATACTACCCATTACACAAAACGTTCTGTCCATTTTCTGGACTAAAATGGCACCGTCGCCTGGATTCGGACCAGGACCAAATGATTCAAAGTCATTTTGCCTACCATTTAGCATACAACGGTAAAATTCAGCCCGCACCTGACCCTAGTAGTTGAGCCATTATTGCGGTCTTGTCGCTTGTACTTCCACTTCGACAGCGATGGCACCCCGCAGCAGATTCGAACTACCATCGGAACATTCAGAATGTTCGGTCCTACCTATTGAACGAACGGGGTATTAAATTGGCTGTGAGGGTGGGGGTCGAACCCACAGTGACTTTCGTCGCGCGGTTAACAGCCGCGTGCCTTCCCATTCGGCGCACCTCACAACAACTTGGTCACCTCGACGGGAATCAAACCCGCGTTCATACCTTGAAAGGGTACTGTCCTATCCCTAGACGACGAGGTGTAAATTCTGCCGGATTAACGGCTCCGGCGGACCTGCGCTAGAACTCGTTATGTTCTAGGATTTTCCGCCATAACGGACGGTTGTCGCTGCTATAGTTGTCGCTGCTCCGCTTGGCTATAGCACTTAAATCCGGGAAGCAGCAGAAACCGGATTTACGACTTCAAAATGGCGGGTCCGAACGGATTCAAACCGTCGTAGTTCTCCTCGACAGGGAGGCGCATTATCACTATGCTACAGACCCATTGGTTGCCAGGGTGGGATTTGAACCCACGATCTCTAACTTATGAGGATAGCGAGATAACCACTTCTCTACCCGGCGTCAAACTAAAATCATTATACCACAAAACTGGTGCACGCAGAAGGACTCGAACCTCCGTAGCCCCGAAGGGCGTCTGCTCTACAGGCAGATGTAATTGCCGCTCTACCATACGTGCGCTAAAATGGAGGAAGGTAGACGAATCGAACGCCCATCCCGAAGGAGCCCCGGTATTCAAAGCCGGTCGCATCACCATCAGCAGTACCTTCCAAACTGGAGGATCGCAACGGAGTTTAACCGTCATCCCGAAGGAGCCTTCGTTTTCGAAACGAATTGACGAACGTCGTCTGTACGATCCTAAATGGCGGAAAGCAGGTTACTTGAAAACCAGTCCTTTCGGACCGCATCGATTTCCAATCGAGCCCTAGACCCTGCTAGGTTTACTTTCCAATATGGCGGAGAACTCCGGAGTCGAACCGGATCAACCCAAAGGTTGTACTGATTAGCAGTCAGTTGCGTTACCGTCCCGCCCGTTCTCCAAACCGAGAGGGGATGGTTTCCCACGCTAGTCTCTCGGATAGGCCAGACTTTCTCCGGCCAAGCTTTAGATGGTGCCCCTCATCGGACTCGAACCGATATGTCCATTTTACGGACAACAGTTTTTGAGACTGCCGCGTCTTCCGTTCCGCCAGAAGGGCTAAACTTGGTGCGGGCGGCGAGAGTCGAACTCGCAATGGTGTTTCCACCTCAAGGGCCTAAACCTTGCGCTTTGCCATTTTGCTACGCCCACATTTAAACTTGGAGGTCTAGGTCAGAATTTAACTGACGTACGCCGTTTTGCAGACGGCTGGATTTTCTTCTCTCCCACTAGACCTTGGTGCGAGTAGACGGTGTCGAACCGACCCTAAACTGCTCTTAAGGCAGTCGCCTCTTCCGACGTGGGCTATACTCGCGTGTCCGTTTTCTGGACTCTTTTAGACTATCAAAATTTTTGTTTTTTGTCAACCTACGTAAATAAATATGGAGCCCACCGCTTATCCTCATCTAACCCGATTAGTCTCAACAACATACGGGAAGTGTGGATAGTAAGTCTTCCGGGTACATGCAGTAAAGGCATCCCGGCCTCTTCTGGGGTCTGGTCGCCCTTCTTACGGTTGCATAAATCACAAGCCGAGACTAGGTTATCCCACCAGAAACCTCCGCCTCTTGACTCTGGTAGGACATGATCTAGGGTAAGAACCACCCTGCTTGGCTTACCGTTGGCTATTCTTGTGGACCCTTCCTTTGCCCCGCAATATTGGCAGAGATAATGGTCCCTGGCGTAGATGTTTGCCCGAGTCAAAATACTGATTCTAATCGGAATACGCTTGTAGTTCCTAAGCCGGATAACGCTAGGAAGCATAATCCCCGGGTAGACTTCGATTCCGTAGTCCTCTTCGGCGACCGCTGTACCCTTGACTAGCAGCTTCAATGCGTTCTTAGCCCGGGTAATTGAAACAGGTTCGTAGGAACTATTCAGGACAAGAACGGCTTTGTTGATAATCGAACTCATGAGTCTAGACTACTACAGGTTCGGGATTTTGTCAACTACCAAACTTCAGGAAGGTCATAAGCTGCTACTAGCATTCGGACAGCTTTGTGTCTATCGGATGGAGTCGCGAAGACTAGGTCCTCGTACATCTTCAAGAAAAGTTTTTTAGCTGTGTCTTCCTCAATCGAGGAACGCGCACTCGGGTTACCCCACCCACCAACTGCCGATCCCCCTACGGGTGAAAGATTGTTCACCTCTTGTGTTGTCATCTTTCCTCCATGCTTAGACTACCACATATTCCAGATTTGTCAAGAACTATTTTGCGCATTTTCGTGGGAGAATCTTCTTCGTGATGCCAGTAGGAGTGTCTATCGTTACAAAGGGATCAACCTCGATGTCGGGTGTGTCGTAGTATCCTCGTAAAACTATGGTACTTGTTCTTCCCACTAACTTTACGTCTCTGCTGTGCTCCTGGTCAAACTCAATGTCGCTGACTTCTCCGTCTGGCCAGACGTGTTTCAGGGTTCCCCCGTTTTTATCAACCTTGATTGTTAAGTGGTCTTCTCCGTTGATCTTAATGCGCCCTATTTCCATATTTCCAGTAATGGACGCTTGGGGTGCTCCTGTAGTTCTTCGAACTCTTCCTTTTGCTTTCAGACGGATTGGTTCTCCGACCACGGACCCATCATCCTCTCGTTCAGTATAGAGTACAGCATCTCCTTTAGAATCAAACCACATGATCCACTGAGACTTGTCTATTGCGGGAGAGATGCTTCCGAGAAATCCACTTGCAGGATCTGTTTCGTCAATAATAACACCTTGCTTACCTTTTCCTATTTGCATTGTTTTCCTTCCGTTGCGTAGTGGTTGTTGTTACTCTACAGCAACATTCAATATTGTCCATTTCTGGATTACCACAATCCGTTAAAAGCCCCGAGGTTTGCCAACTGCTTCATTCGTTTGTTGAACAATCTTCCGTGACAAGTCTTGCCGGTTGTCTTATCCCATTGCTCGCAGTGGACCATTTCGTGAATAATTGTCATGATCGTAAAAGAGCTAAACTTCTTTAGATCGTCTGAGATCCATATCTCAAACTTTCTACTACCTTTGGGAAGCCTCCCATACTCGGATCTTGTGTTCCCAACCGCGCGAGGGGGCATCTTAGATTTCTTCTGCCATCTGATCTTCACGTTCTTCAGTCTGGACCGGAAGTATCTAGAATTAGCGATGCCGAAGATTTCTTCGAGTCTAGTCATTTCGTGAGGTACTCCACCAGTTTGGGATTCTCTTGCAAGACCTGAAGCAAAAGAGGAGCCACCGCGTTCACAAAATCCTCGGAAGTCAGTTTCTCGGGTTCGTCATACGCCCCAGTAAATGACGGATAGGTACAGAGATGGAGAATCTCATGCAGGAACGTTTCTTTCAGCTTTGATCCTCTAAGTTGTTTCCTGAGACAAAGTTCCAAGGTATCGAAACGGCTACATCCGAGAGCATCGGGCATTTCTTCTTCTGTCTTACGAACTACAGAATACTCATGGGGGCCAACTTTGATTTTTCCAGGGAGTCTCATATCAGCCTTCTACGGGTTTAGAAAAAAGATCAGCTTCGGATTGGCGGCGTCTGGTCAGTCCAGGGAGAGGAACTAGAACTCCGTATTGATTTCTGGACTTGTCGTATTGTAGGATCTTTGCTGCGACTAGGTCATATCTCCAGGCGTTGAGTCCGGTGCTAGACACTAGAGTCGATAGGGTTCCACAACCAAGATTATAACAGAAATCTACCAGTGAGTCGTATTGGTTCTGATTCAAGTTTGCTGGGATCTTGTCAACGAAGACTTCCGCCTTAGAATGCACATCCGACTCTAGTAGAGTCTCCGCTTCTTGTTCCGTAATAGACTTCTCGGTGCCATTCAAGGGTCCCCTGTGGATCATGTGCCCATACCCGACTGAAGCATTTCCTGACGGGGGATTTGGGTCTAGTTTGGTTGCCTTGTCGTTGTAGGGGCAAAGACGACACCCTTCAAAACTCTTTAGGAGACTAAGTCCATTTTCAGAAAGTTTCATATGTCCTTTGCTGGTTAAAAAGGAAGTGAGGGTTGCTAGGTCACCTTGGCCCCCTCATGGCAACGTCGGGGGTTGGACCCCGGGGCGGGTAAAACCGTTTCTAGGGTCTCCTGTCCTAAGTCGTTTAGTTTCATCGAACTAGACGTGAGTAGACTTGAATCAGACTCAGACTTGCAACAGACGAAAACCAACTACATGACACATTACAGTCACGCTCATCCTGTATCCTATTGAAAACAAAGGCAGAGCGATAACGTACATTGACGACTGGTATAAAGGTGTTTACTAGTTGATAACATTTGCCCCGAAAACTACCAGAGTACACGAAAAGTACCAGACCGCGTTTTCCGAGACCTTTTACAGATTCTAAATGACTTAGCACTATGTACTACTTAGTAACAATTGGCTCAAACTAGGCAGACAACGCGTCTCAATCTGTCTAATGCCTGAAAATCTGTTGCGTAAACACAACAATCTGTTAAAACGGCGCATCCATGTAACCCTGTCGGACGTGATGATGATGTGTTTTACCTACCTTGTACCCAAAATAGACCCTGATTCTGCCCCTACACGCCCTTGCCTAGCTTTACGGGTACGTGGTGTAGGCTTAAACGCCTTAGCTCTGAGGAGTTTATCGGCAGCTTTGAGCCTTTGGGCAGTAGGCGTTTTACTGTCTTCTAGGATATCTAATAGCGCTCTCTGTATCCTTTGCATCTGCGTAATTGGCTTCGCCATGAGCTATTAGATCCTATCCTAGGTACAGTGCGATCATTGTAGGGTTTAGTGGGCCGGACATTTGCCGTATAGGCTGTGAGCGCTGTATGCACATTGATTGTCTAGAGGATAGACGCGCTATTCCGGCCCTACTGATACATACATACGATAGGATTAGGGATTTTGTTCATGGTTTTCGAAAATAATCAAAAATAGTTTGAAAATAGTTGATTTTGCCCTTGACACGGTTTTGTATTGGATGCACTATAGGGATGTACTTGATTAACAGGAGCGGACAACATGAGGAACTGGATAGCCAACAACTTTGAACTGATTGAAGCGGGTTTGCTATTGGCTGGTTTGGTGGCCTTTACGCTGGTCGGCATTTTGCACCCCGCTTTGATGGGCAACTAATCCATTAAACGGACAGGAGGAAACATGCACAACGATCTAGATACCGCCATCGGCGCGCGAAACGGAGTGCTCCTCGGCTTGGTGTTTTGGGCCGCCATCATCGCGCTCATCTTCTGGCTGTAACCTTTTACCGTTTCCGGAACGTATACCGGGCAGAGGTATCGGCTATGTCTTTTATGCAGCGAGAGATAACAGACCATCAAGAATGGTTAGAGATTGACGGAGTGAGCGGCACCGAATTCACGCCAATCGAATATGCGGATGGAGCGGCAATACAGACCGCGAGAGACTTGGACAATGGGAAAGACGTTGACGATGAAGATCTACAGGATTTTATCGGCTCAGTGTATTCTTATGGGAAAGTCTATTCCGCCACTATTCGAACGGGAGTCGGAGCGCGGCTTTCCGCCCCCGGCTACATGGACTGCACAGAATGGAGTGTATTTGACACGGAAGAGGAAGCGCAGACGTATCTGGACGAAACGTATCCCGAAGATGAAGACGAATAACCTCTAACCCGTCCAGTTAATGGACGGCATGGCCCGGAATATCCCACCTCCACGCGGTACGGGCTGGAAACGGCGAAAACCGGCTAACGGGATTAGGAGAAAAGACGATGGCAGACGCAAAACGCATTCTCAGCATTGAAATTAAACGACTTGACGATGATTCGCCTGATACATCATGGTTGGGTGCGTATGCAAGCCGTCCAAACGGTGATTACAGCATCGACCGTAAACACTCGCTCGATTGCCCTATCAATAACCCGCAAGAATCCGAAGTATCAGACCAGCTACAGCGCGTATTGTCCTATCTGTACAAGCGGAGCAGCGAAGTTGGCAACGATTCCGAAAATCCATACTACTGGGGATTCGCAGACGCACAAGACATTATCGGTGAAGCGCAAGACACTGTGAACGCTTGCACGTGCGAAGAGTCCGGCGACTGGTCGCATTCTGAGTATCAGTATTTCAACACGTCTGGAAACTATCAGGGCGAACCACTGGCCGATATTGTCCAGTACACAAAAGCGGATTATGAGCGGATGGAGTCTCTGAACGCTGGAAACTGGGGATTCATCGGAATTCAGGCTCATGCGGAGATTGTCATAGGCAATGTTTGCCAGAAAATCACGTCCGGCGGTCTCTGGGGCATTGAATCGGACTCAGACGAATCGTATTTTAGGGAAGTCGAGTCCGAAAATCTGGTAGAGCTACGTGGCATTCTGCACGATATGGGATTCTCGAAACGGGCCATTGCTCAATCTGTTAAGACTGCAAACTTGTCCGAATAATGGACAAAACCCGGCCCGGCGGATACCGGGCACACAGGAACGGCGCACAGCGTCTAAGGACGTGGCAAGAGCGCAACAGGAGAAACATGTTAACCACAATTCCATTTTCAGGATTCTACGGATCTATCCATGATTCTGAGATAGACAACGTACTAGAGCAGATGGTTTCAGACTCTAGCGGAGTCTCTCCCGTATCTGACCGAATCTCTAGCGATTTATGGATGCACACGGGCGACTGCCGTACAGAGTATTCCCGCGCATACGTCGAAAACTTCACGGCGCTGCTAAACGGCGAAACCGGCCTGAAAGTGGCCTTGACGTGGGAATCTCTCTCCAGTCCCCGCGAATACAACTTCGCAACTGATAGGATTTTCGCGGAACTGAGTTTTTCGGACGTGCAAAAACTGTTTTGCAAGGTGAGCAAAGAAAAACTGGACACTGCCGCTCGTGAACGGTTTACCAGTCGCAGCGGGTTTATTAGTCACTATTCGCCGGACTGGAAAGAATGGGGAAGCCTGAAAGAATGGGACCACAACCAGATTGCAACCATTCTTGAAGCGCTTGTCTCTGAATTCTTCCCTGTAGACTGGGAATGGGCTTTGATTGAAGATTTTAGTGGGAGCGGCAACTTGGACAACTGGGTTTATGATGCGATGGATGCGGAAGGGAAACGGCTTGTAAAAATTGCAGACTATCTGCGCTCTCGGGAAGAACGCCAGTATCGGGGGCACAAATGACACTTCAGCAAGCTGCGTGGCGGAAACAATCGGACGTAGTTGATCCCATCTGGAAGGAATACCAGAACCGCACAGAGTATTCTCTAGCTCTGGTACTCAATCCGGGCCGACGGAATTCCAGCAAACGAAAGCGGCATCCATTCAGATGGATAGCTCTCGTGGTGGTAATCTTGACGATAGTCTGCCTTTGGGGATAATCCTCACAGCGCGACCAGCCCGGACGGTTACCGGGCAAACGGGAAAGCGAATCAGGCACAGATAGTGCTGGCAAGATTCGAGAAAGGTTTGAAATGGTTCACACTCAACTTGTCCAAATGCTCATTGAACACGGTGTTAAAGCCTACACGCGTGGCGGTCACATCTTCGCCCTCAACATTTATTCAGACATAGCAGGATACGTGCATGAAGATTGGATTCGGATGCGTCCGAGTTTGAAAGTAGTCAAGGCTTTTCTAGGGTACTAAGAAGGGTAAGACAATGACTCTTTTACAGTTTGCCGAATCAATTGCAAACCACCATAGCGCAAACTTGCACGGCTTTCACTCTGAGATAGTTCAATCGGCGCGCGCCGTGGTCAAGGCGAATGGCGGTCAACTTGATGCAATAGGCCGGTATAAAGCTGGCGAAGTTGGGCCAATGAGTTGGGCAGAGTATGACCGCGTAAAGGCGCAACGACGCAAAGCACGGCAAACCACAATTCCGTCCGAATAATGGACAAACCAAAAGCCTCACGGCGCAATCGAAAGGGAATTATGCACACGTTTGAAGTTGAAATGCAGGGGCGACTAGGCTACACTGTTACCGTATTGGTGAATGCCGACAAAATAGGCCAAGCGGAATTCATAGCAGCTCACCGCTTTCCCGAATTAATGGTGACGGGAAACACACGAGACGCCGGTCCGGTAAAGTGAGGAATCAATGACTCTCGAAGGATTGGACCGATGGAATCAGGATGTAGACCGCCGAGGGTATGAAAAGGTGGTCCGAGACTTGGAAAACAGACCCATTCAGGCATGGAGCAAAGACGGCACAGAGTACGAATGGGAATATGATGAAGATGGGAATTTGTGTGGCAGCTCTCGGAGCTAAACCCATCCAGCTAGCACTTTACCGGGGCCGGATACGTTACCGGCCAAACAGGAACGTGACTCAGGCACTAAGGTGCTGGCAAGAGTCAAGAGAGGATTACCATGTTTCCAGCCGGAAGAAGCAACCAGATTACCTACCTGTACTATTGCACGTTGCTTGAATTGGGGCGGCGCAAGGATACCCAAGCGGTACTACATCGGAATGGCAAGATGTTTTACTATACCTATCATCTTACCAGTGTACGATAACTGCGATAGTCCATTATTCGGACAACGTACCGGCCCGTATTGACCGGAATACAGGAACGGCTCTCAGTAGCTAAGGCTATGGCAAGAGAGCGGAGAGGGTCAAAATGGACGAACCTGTAACGATCGGAAGAAACGATGGAGTTGGAAAAGTGTTTCGGTTTTCAACGGTAAAGGATGCAGAGGCGGCAATTGCTCTGCTCGAAACCGTGATTCCTGTGAGTGTCCACGCGGGAGATTATTACATTGATGCGCCAGAAGAGATGGTAAACTCCGGCTTTAAGAGCGCAATCACGGCCGAAAGTCTGTCTAGTTTTCCACAACTTTCTTCGATTGTCTCTTGACAGTTGAATCCTCACGGCGCAGTATTAAACACAGAAAGGCAACACCATGAAAACGAGTGACGCAGAAAACGCAGTCCGTTTTGAGGCGCGCAAATGGCGCGAAGCAATCACAGGAACCCGCGAAGAGCGGCAACCAGATTACAGTTTCAAAGAGGTAGAAGTAGAATACCCGGCAGAATGGGCGGTATACGGCGTCAAGTCTGGTGTGCGGGTGAAGTATTGCAGCACCAATCGGGAAGCGGCAGAGGCTTACGCGGTCAAGTGGAACAGCGGAAAGGTTCCAGCAGAAATTGACGCTAAGGACGAATCCGCTGCCTATCTAAAAACCATTCTCAAACCTGGAAACACCGTAAATACAATTCTGCGCGGTTGCAGCCGTTCAGGAATGTCCCGGCGAATCTCTCTCGTGATTGCTCGTGATAGCGAGGTAGTTGATATTTCGTGGCACGCAGCGAGGGCGATGGGGGAAAAGGTAAAGCAGGGTGGACAATATGTCCAAGACGCTGGAATTGTCATGGGCGGGTGCGGAATGGACATGGGTTTTTCCTTGGTTTACAACCTGAGTCGGTCTTTGTGGCCTGATGGGTTTGGAATTGAAGGCTTAGAAGGCTGGAAAGGTTGCCGACCGGTTTCAGAGGCGGAAGCAAAAGCAGCAGTAGCGACTGGTGCGAAATTTCGTGGTCGAAACGGTGACACAAGCGGATGGGATGAAGACGGCGGGTACGCTTTAGAACACCGTTGGCTGTAGCCCAAAAACAGAGAGAGAGAGGTTTTTATGGCTTGGAGTCGGCGTAAATTCTACATCCAACACCCACGTACCTGGAAAGAAATCTGCTCGTGGTCCATCGTTGAAAACATCCTGCGACACGGATAAACCCGCACCCGTCCGGTATGGCGGGAAAACGGGAAAGGCACTCAGGTTTAACTAACTGGCGAGAGTGCAAAAGTCCATTAGTCGGACAGAATTGAGGAACGTATATGACTCTTGAATTCGCAAAGAAAGAAGCGCAAAGAAGGACAGATGTACTCGGAAAGTCTCATTATGTCTACGCGATGCGGGACGGCTACATTGTCACGGACCGCTCTCTTTTGATAAATTGCGTATTTGTGGCACAAGCGTACATCCCCATGAACGGCGAACGGGTTAAATAGGCCGGTTGGCCGTAACGCGCCTATGGTCAGTCTCAAGTCTGACAGGAAGAAAGCGGAAAGCGGAGGAAACGCCGATGCAAACATATTACAACGTCTTTACCCGTACATGGTGGAGAATGGAAGACGGCAAGCGAGTACCGGGAGCTGGACGAAAGACTTACCTTGGCCGTCATCTGATTTTTGAAGACGCGCGGACAATCGCCAAACAATACAACGAAACCCACGAACCGGGGCCGCTTTCCCGTAAAGCGGAGATTGAAGAGGCATAGCAATGAAGTCTTACGCGTCAATCGAAGATGCCCTGTATGATCCCGAGTCAGTAGTGAAAATCGGCCAAACGTCTGAAACGCTAGACGATGCAATGCTGTACGCGGTCGCAGAAGATGACAACGGTTTGCCGCGCGCGTTCGAGTCTATCCCTGTAGACTTCCGAGCCTGAAACTTCAGAGTAGGCAGTTTACCCTAACCAAACTTGTTTTGTCCGAAAAATGGACTAAGCGAGTTTACCTCACGGCGAAACAGAAAGGGAAACCATGACGAAACCCGAAGTAATCACAGAATTTTGCAAAATTGCCTCTTCGGTGGGATCTGCGCTCTCTCACGAGAAAGGTGATGGGGAAGAGGAAATATGAACCAGAATTTGGAGGAAAGGGCAAAAGAGAAAGCGGGGGAGGTAGTTTGGTCTTTCCTGACACCTTCTGCCCGTCTCTCACGTATGCTGGGCACAGCAGATCTAAAAGATCCGCTAGACCTATTGGAAATCACGGGGGGCATTATTTCCGCCCTAAGCTGCCTTGAAAAGGAGGAGTAACATGCAAATCAAAAACATCGACGGAATCGTAATTTTTGAATCTGCGGCGCTGACGATCAAGGAAGCG
>Ga0224530_1000415_pt1 | contig 28952 bp, 30 predicted proteins | sample CBST75metaG_FD_179873 | JGI IMG/M metagenome (GOLD analysis project Ga0224530, IMG submission 179873) | Peat soil microbial communities from Stordalen Mire, Sweden - C.B.S.T75 | ecosystem: Environmental > Terrestrial > Soil > Wetlands > Peat | place: Sweden: Norrbotten County, Stordalen Mire...
CCTGATACCCGTATCAGCGACGACGAACTCGAAGAAGAGGTAGTAGAAGAGGTTGTTGACAGACCCACCTTTGAGCACATCGTAAATCTCCGTGAAGTTTTGGTTGATCCGGGACTCAGTGTTCCAGATATCCGTAAAGCTAAATATGTCATCCGCCGCCGGTATATGACGTGGGACGATCTCGATAAACTCCGTGATCGTGAGGGGTATGACATCCCTTCTCGTGAGAAACTTCTTGAATTATTCTTCCCCCCGCAAGAGCCCGTAGAGGCTAACGTCGGCGAAGAAGGCGGAAGAAATCCGCTGTGGGATGCTCGCGCTGAACCTCGGTGGGATACCACAACCGCTGATCCATTCCAAAAACCATTGGAAGTCTTGGAGCGTTGGGACAACAAAACCTACATCGTCGTTCTCCAGAAAAAAGCCGTAATTTATAACGGTATGAATATCTACGGAAAGATCCCCTTCCTGTCTATTGGATGGTGGGATGTTCCCGGAGCATTCTGGTCGATGGGGCTTGGGCGCACGATTGGAACCGAGCAGCGTTTGCAGACAGGTACAACTAACCTGATGCTGAACATGGCAAACCTGAAGCTAAATGCTCCGTTTGTCAGAGTTCGCGGCAAGTCGATCCCTACCCAAAGCATTCGAATTGGACCAAATAAGATGATCGAGGTCGATCAAAAAGGCGACCTTGAGGTTCTGAAATTTGGTGACCCAGTTGTAGAAGCTAATCAGATATTATCCCTATCCCAAAGTCGGGTGGACTCTGTATCTGGAAATAGCTCAATGACTGGCTCTGGAATTGCTGGAGCAAGTGGTCATTCCAATATGGCTCGTAGTTCTGCCGGTGCTTCTGGACTTTTGCAAAGTGCCTCCAACGTAATTTCAGACGCTGTGGACAAACTGGCGGCACAAGTTATTGTTCCCTTCCTGTATGACATGCAGGAAATGAACCGATCCATGCTTCCATATTCCCAGCTTGATTATATCATGTCTGAGGAATTGAAACACGAGTATGTTACATCGGGCGGGGATTTGATCGACATCTTAAATGCCAAAGTCAAATTCTCAATTCTTGCTGGCAGTAAGATGCAGACCCGCCGGAACATGTCGCAGTCTTTGCCCATGCTGTCGCAGTTTCTCGCTAACCCAGCAGTTATCCAACAATTGTCTGTAGAGGGTAAAAAAGTAGATGTAAACGAAATCTGCCGTATGTGGTTCGAGATGTCTGAGTTCAAAAATATGAACGATGTGATTGTTGACATGACCCCCCAAGATTTGCAAAGACAACAAGAGCAAAGTCAGGGAGGAGCGCTTCAACAAAAAGCGCAGGTCCAGTCTCAGTTACAGCAACAGAAGTTTGAACAACAACAGCAATTAGCCGACTCCGAAAATATAGCCCGCGCCGCAAGAGATGTACTTCGAGAAGGATTCAAAAGATCAGTGGAACCCGAGGAGCTGACAGGTACGCCAAGCGCCACAACTGGTTTTGGTAGTCTAAGTTAACCGTCCATTAAATGGACACAACCATCCGCAATGAAGGATTTTCATTAGGAGAACGTGATGCTAGAAATCGAAAAAGAAATACTAGATACACAGAAGAAAAATGAAGAACTTGAGGAAAAGTTATTTCTTCTACGAGGAAAAGAGTTAGCTCTGAGGACATCTATAGCCATAAAAACGGCAGAAATTGAATGTCCTCACATTGCGGGAAGTAGTATACTTTCCGTATGCCGAGATATTTTGGGTAAAACAAGTATTGCTTGGCATCAGCTAAATAGTTCTGCGGGCGGAACTATCGTTGGTGTCTGCTTACTATGCAACCGACAGTTCAGACCAGAGGACCTTGATTACACTTACTGGAGAAGTAAACCAAGTTTCTGCCGAATATCTAAAGCAGGAAAACAAGAACCCATAGGACCGGACGAGAATGTAGACGAAGAGATTAAAAAGCAATTTACAAATTTTAAGGAAAAAGGAATTGATCTTGAACAAGTACAGACTTGGGGTGCCAATTACTTTGAAGAATTTCTCCAGCTTTCTCCCGAAGAACTAGACAAGAAATCTGATTTCGAAATCCGAAAAGTCATGGAATACGTCCGAGAAAAACGCAAGAAGGAAAAGGAGTCCGCGAATGTCCCTAGTACCCAGACAGCCTAATTTCTATGTTCAAGGCAAAGACAACATGGGAGGAATCCCAACTACAGACTTTGACAACATGTCCGACGAAGACCTCCGTAAACTTATGAATGGCGTAAACGCTCTAAGTGGAAAAGCCGCTCGTGTTCCCCCACCAAAACTCCCTCCTGTCAAGCAAGAGTTTGATCTTGATGCTTATTTTAGGGGAGAGTAATGATAGACTACGATCAGATTGAGCCGGAACTTAACCTCTATGAACGTGGAAGGATGCTTCGGACTACTATAAATACCCCAGGTTGGGAGACAGTTCTGGAAACAATTCACTCATATGTAGAGGATATTGATCGACAGATGAGGGCGATTCCTGTCGGAGATCCTAGTGTAGTTCCCAGTCATGCGGCCTTGTTTGCTTTGGATAAATTTGAAACATATTTCAAGCAGGACATTTCCAATGCCATAGAAGTTTCCGAGAATCCTTCTGAGGACCTGCAACACTATTTAATAGAGTCCAAGGACAGATTTGACGTTCGGAAGGCAATGGATACGGCCAGTTAGTCCATTTTCTGGATTCCCAGTATACTAGGTATCTACGCGGTAACAACCAAAATCGCGCCATATATCAGTTAATCACGCAGCATAAACCCGCAGGGATGGATTATCCCTAGGAGAATGAATAAATGGCAATTCCTGTAGTAGATCCGTGGCTTGTGAACTCTGATGGAACACCCGACCCTTTTGCTGGAACTGTAGATTTTAGGTCCGACCCCGGTGATCTTCGTGATCCTGATGTACCGACCGACGGAGACCCCGTCTTGGAGTCCCACGAAAGTCTTGATCCCGAAATCGTAGTTGAAAAACCAGAGGCGGAACTGGAACCCGCTCCTCCTGTCACTCCACCCGCAGAACAGGAACCAGAAGAACCAGAAGTATTGGAAGTAGAAGGCGGGATGGTTACCCTGGAAAAGGAACGGGGCCAGTGGAAAGCTACCCTTACTTCCAACAATGGAGGAAACCCTCAAGTCTATTGGGGAAAAAACAAGAATGACCTTTTGGGAAATGTTCTGAAAGCGCAGTTAAACGCAACCCAAAAGATTAGAGAGCTAAACGGAAAGTTGAAGTTTGGTACTCCGGTATCTAGACCGAAAAACGTACCTGTTCCCACTCCAGAAAATCGTCCGCTTACTGCTGATGAAATTTTTGAGGTCAAGACCCAACTTGAGTCTGATCCTTCTTTGGCAATCAATACCCTCTTCCAAAAGAGCACGGGATTGTCGATGCAGCAGTTGGTGAATATGGCCCAAGAAGGCAGGCAAGCTGCCATCGAACTGCGTGCAGATGCAGCTAATAGAACCTTCCGAGAAGAGAATCCAGATTTCTATCCTGATAAGGATTATAAGAATTTTGAAATGATTTTGAAGTGGCTGGCCAAGTTCAAACTTGGTAAGATGGTTAAAGGGGAAGACGTTGATCCTATTTTTGCGGAACTAGTCTCCACCGGAAACTACACAGCCGAAACTCTTGAGGAGGCTTTCGAAGACCTGAGCACGGATGGTTTGTTGATTCAGGCTCCTAAAGCACCCAAACAAGCTCTGCCAAAAGCAGAAACCCCTCCGCCGGTAGCGGTTCAGCAACACGAACCGGCACCTGCGCCGCGCCCCGACTCACGGATTGTGAATACGGTGGTGCGCCCGAGAGCGGCTACAGGACTCAGGACTGCTGACGTAACACCCGTCAGTGCTCCCGACACTCCGAAAGCGCCCTCAGCCGAGGACTTTGATAACATGACCGACGAACAGCACCAAGCATTGTGGCAAGCTATTCGCCGGGATCGTTTGAAAAGTCGGCGCTCCAACTAAACAAACAAAGGAATAACCATGAGTTTTTCACCAGCATCAATCGTAACTTCCGGGGCGCTTCCGAACTTAGTAGCAATTCACTATGAACGTGAAGCGATTCCTAACCTGTATCCGCCTTTGGGCTAGGACGGAGTTATGAAGAAGGGCGTAGTTTTTACGGAAGGCGCAAACGCCCTTCCTCAGCATTGGATGTTTTCTTGTGCTGAGAACCAATCTGACTAAATCCGTTAATCCCTGTAGACAAGTTCCAGAGAATATGGTATACTTATCTAGAAGTTAAAAACAGACAAGACGGAGCGAAGATTTCCATGAACGAAACACGAAAAGAAAATTGGGCGTATTTAGCAGGATTGCTCGATGGAGAAGGTTGTTTTACGATTACGGGTACCTGGAAGAAGAGAAATCCAGCACCTAAAACTGCCGAAGGAAGCGAAGTATACTTCCACATGAATTTGATTATCAGCCTGTACAATAACGATCTTTCTGTTATGAAATGGCTGGTTCAACATTTCGGAGGCGTTTATTACGTACATCATCCTTCCAAAAAACCTACCCATAAAGTGGGATATTCTTGGCACCCAAAAGGAGCTAAGAACAAAGAACTTCTTATTCTCGGTGTTCTCCCCTACATGATAATAAAGAGAGAACAAGCTAAAATATCTTTAGAGTATCTTCGGCTGAATGGTGCAAATGCTGTCAACCAGAGACTTGAGATGCGGGAAAGAATACAAACACTTAATGGGCACGGCATGGGAAAACGCCAAACGACTAATATGTCAGACCGACCGGAAGATGGCCGGAAGATAGAGTCTGGACTCGTAGGTGACTACGAGAGTGAGCTTGTGGTGACGCAAGTAGTGCCAGATTACGTTAACAAAGTAATCTATGCCCCCTAAACAAAACGGACGAAACAAAAGCCCCTGCCCCTACGTCAGGGAAACCAAATCCAATTCTACACCTACGCTCTGCTTGCCGCAAACCTTAACCAGGCGGGGGAAGGTACCGTAGGATCTCCAATCAGCGAATCCAGCACTAAGATCGTGGCTACGATTGGTCAGTACGCTGACTTTATCAATAGTTCGGACTTGGCGCTTGATGTCGCAATCGATGACCCTGGTTTGCTACAGAGTCTCGCGAATGAACTTAACTACCGCTTGGCTTTGACTCTCAACACGCTGGTTCAGCTAACCGCTGATTCTGCTGTTGCGGTTGATAACCAAGTTAACATCCAGTTGGCCAATGGATCTTACCTCACTGCGAATAACCTTCGCTCTGCTGTACAGTCCTTGGTTAGCGTAAATGCTCGGCCTCTCGTGGACAACAAATTTGGTGGCATTATCCATTATCAAAACTATCACCAAGCGGCGTAAGCCGTATATAGGGTGGATATAAAATTTGAGCTAAATCGGGGAACCTCTCTAGTAGACAATCCCGAGGAAAGACTCCTTAACAATTCGAAATAGTCGAAAGGATACGAGATGTATCAGGAAGATAAGACTAAATGGTCGTATATGGCCGCTTTAATTGATGGTGAGGGTTGTATCTCCATCTACCGTAGACTGAGTGACGGCGAGAAATATACGCGAGTTCACAAAGTCAAAGCCAACACTAACCCGTATAATCAGTTTAGTATGCGGGTGCAGGTTACCAACACCGATCTTAGATTGATGAAATGGCTAATCGCAAACTTTGGCGGGGTTTACTACCAGAAAACACAAGGAAACGGCAAACACAAAGCCGCTTACGAGTGGAGACCTAAAGGTAGATCCAACGTAGAGAAGTTACTGCTGGGAATTCTCCCGTACATGATTATCAAACCGGAACAAGCAAAAATCGCGCTTGACTATATTCGGATGACAATCGGTAACGAAAGGAACCCAGAAAAGCGTAACGAGATGTATCACCGTATGCGCATCCTGAACCAAAAGGGAGAATCCGTAGAGACTAATACGCTCGACTGTCCAGATAATGGACAGATGATAGAGTCCGAACTCGGTTGCGAAGCCGAGAGTGAAGATCAGGTGACTGATCTAACGTGGGCGGAAAAGAAGGCGAAGCTAGAAGTGGAAAATCTGGAAGCGGAGAAATCCGATAGTTTGGAAAGATTCCGGTTCGAGATTGCCCACCCTACCTACTTCCCGCGTTAATCCTAAACACAATTACCTAATGTTGTTCGCGACATCCTGAACGATACGAGTTACAACGGTCTTACCGACATTGTAAAGCGTTCGGACGAGATGAGGGCTATGCTGTTTGAACTGCCGAAGAACGAGGATGTTATTTCGTTTGCTGGCGTGAAGTTCAAGCAGACATCGACTGCGCCGACAGTAACTATAAGTGGTAACACTTATTACAACACCTATGAACAAGACGTAGCTTAAGCGGGTGACTGCTTTCGAACACAGCCCAAATTCGGTGGATAACTCTTAGGAGTCAATACCGAGCCAAGCCCCGAAAGGGGAAGGTGTAGAGACTAGAGGGGCTGCTCCTGAAAAGGATGATGGTATAGTCCGAACTGTGCGGCGACGTACAGAGGTCGATGGAAACAATCGGCCCCGCCCGTTAGGGCGAGTAACAAAATTGATCTTTGGTGATGACGCTATCTTCTCGGTATTCCTTGGCAAGAACCCCGAGGACGGTAGCAAAAACTATAAATTGTTTATTCAAAGTGCACCAGATCAGGGCTCTGTATCTGATCCAGCTCACCAAATTGGCGGATGGGTAAGTTACAATGTTCGCTATACGAACACGCTCCGTCCTGGCAGCACAATGACTCTAAGACGCATACAATCAGAGACTTCCAACTCGTAAGGAACTCTGAAAAATAAATTCGATTTTCTTGTTGCATAACCAAGAAACTGTGGTATAATGCAATTATTGGGTTCGAATTCATAGGTAAGGGGCGGCGCTGACCCGCCGCCCCGAAACCTCATGGTCAGATGAGGAGAAACATGGAAACCAAGATTTGTTCAAAGTGCGGAGAGACTAAATCGATTGATGACTTTAGTAAACGAAAAGCGTCTAAAGACGGTTATCAACCTCTCTGTAAGACATGTAAAAAAGAGTACAACACGCAGTGGGCGGTGGAAGACAAGGATAGCCCACGAAGACCGAATCGAAACAGTTTCTTCAACGCAAAGAAAAGGTCCAAGAAGACAGGGGTTCCCTTTACGATTACAGAATCCGGCTTCATTGTCCCGGAAATATGTCCAATTCTAGGTATTAAACTAGAAAAAGGACGCATTAATGGGTCGTTGGATACATCCCCAAGCCTGGACAAAATTCGCCCGGAACTCGGGTACGTACCGGGAAATATCGCTGTTATATCGTACCGAGCGAACCGCATCAAGAACGATGGTACTGCCGAAGAACACCGAAAGATCGCAGACTGGATGGACGCCCAACTAAAGGAGACCCCCAATGTTCGGTCCTGATCCAGAAGTTAGTACGTGGACGGCGGAGGACTGGGAACAGTATGTTTACCCAGACCCCGTGCCAGAGGAGCTACTAGACCTCCGAAAATCCTATGCTGCTATTCTGCAAAATAGGTGGAAAGATATGCTAGAGTATCTGAATTACCTTTCTAAGGAGACCAATGCCGACTAACACACCGCTCACCTGCGAAGTAAAAGACGGAGAACTGGTAGTTCGAATTGGTATTTCTACCCTAGCCGAAGCCTCCGAATTTGAAGGTAGAGATCCGTTTTGGGTTTTCGATTACGACCAGAATAAATTCGTGCAAGAGTACAAGATCATAGCCCCAGTAGGATGGGCAAAAGACGTTTGTCGAGAGATTAACCGAGAAGGAGAAGACGGAAGTAGCCTCCTAACCCATCTTTTAGACACAGCGTCTGAACGCGCTCTTGACCAAGGAAGTTTAAGCGTATGGTCTCCGAAGTGGGGGAACTAGATGGCCCATTACAATCACAAAGTATCCTTCTGTGAACATTGCCAGACCGATATAATTATCTGTGGAAAATGTGGGAACAACTGCTGTAATGGAGGGTACGGAATCCTACCAGATGGTACTACTTGTGATGCTTGTCCCTCTGCTTACGAAGAGCAAGAAAAACTATGGAGGATACGAGATGCCCAACTTCCCAAATGACCCGTTTGCGTACTTGATAGTTTTGGTAGGTACAGCCATCCTATTCTATTTGATTGGAAACTATCCAAGGTGGAAAAATTGAAAGTAGCTTATAAAAGAGAGGAACCCGATGCCGTCTACTGTATCCGTAACAACATCTTCGTCGCTGCCGAATCTGTCCGCTACTTACTATGGAAAGAAAACCAAGCCAAAGCCAAAGAAGGCCAAGAAAACTAAGAAGTAGGAATCCAGAAAATGGACGGAGGTAAACATGGCAGCAAAACATCCCGGTTTCAAAGCGATCCAATCAAAAATCCAGAAGTCTGGGTACAGCAAGGAGTCTGCCGGAGCAATTCTAGCAAACGCTACCCGAAAAGCTAACCCATCAGCTAAGTCGAAGAATCCGAAACTGAAAAAAGTAAAGGGTAAGTAATGGCTGACCAACCCGTTAGGCTTAAAAAGAGTAGTCAGGTACATGAAGCTACCTACGACCCTAGTACGAAACGATGCTCTGTTGTTCTAAACGGAGCGACGGTAGCATACCACCAAGTCGAACCCCAGACTATAGCAGAGTGGGAAAAGGCGGATAGTCCCGGAAAATACTTCCACGAGTTTATCCGGGGACCCAAGGATAACCCAAAACATAAGTTTTCAAGAGTACGATAAAATAAATCTAGAATCATGAACAAATCTTATGATTTTTTCGTATGGTATAAGTGAAACCATGTGAAAGAGATAAAACGGGCACAGATTTTGGCCCGTTTACCGGGGGTGGGCTTTATTCCTCCTTTCTCCCACCCCCGTTTCGATCTATACAGCAGGGAAGCCTCTCCTAGATGCTCAAATCCCCTACTAGTTTTTGTCCAGAAAATGGACCTAGGCAGGTTACTACTAAGAAAGAGTTAAATCTCTTCTTTCGTTAGCCCCGAGAAAGAGACGAAACTGTTCAGGCTGGAAACAAATGAAGGAGACTGGACGCCCGAGACGACCTCTTCGGTGGAACCTTTCCCTAGTTTCTTTCCGGGCAAGTCTGCCCAAAACTTTCTGAATCAGTAACCTGCACTTTGTTTATCAAGAGGTAGTATGTCTAAAGTCGATCCTTTCGACGACCACAATCGCCATCTAGTTGGCCTTCCCGATCACGTTCTGAGGGATATAGCAAGGAACGAAGCTGCCCCCCGAGAGTACCGGAAGGCGGCTGTTGAGCGTTTGGTGGTTTTAAAATCCCCCCACGCGAAACACACAGATCTCAGAGAACTAGTCCGAGAACTAGAAATTGAGCTAGAAGGAATCCAGTTCGAGTATCCATCTTCGGACGGTCCGGGTCCTCTGACTTGCGGAGTGACTACGGAGACAATGTTCGGTCATACCGTGTATGAGGTTCACGAACTTCCAGCGACCCTCCCAGAGCACTGCGGAGATACTCTGAAGTTGGTGCCGAAAGAAGAGGAACAAGATGCTCCTCCCGCTTCCTAAATCCGCAACAGTGGCTTGTTATGTTGTTCGGCACGGGCAGACAGTTTTGAATAAAGACAAATGTTTCCGGGGTAATTCAAACCCTCCTTTGGATTCTACGGGGCTTAAACAAGCTCATGAAATTGCCGATCTTCTGGAACCCCTCGACGTATCGTCGATATTCTGTTCCGACAAGCAAAGAGCTACCAAAACTGCCGATATTATTGCCGAGAAGAAAAACCTCCCCATACATACATCAGAATCTCTTCGAGCCCTCAATGTCGGTGATTTCTCCGGTCAGAAACGTACTCCAGAATCTGAATCCTGCCTCCAGTCCTACCTAGATGACCCCCAAACACAAATTCCGGGTGGAGAATCCCTAGCAGAATTCAAGTCTAGGATTCATCCCTGCCTGCAAGACGCTATTGAGTTGTTTTGCGAATGCGGATGCCCTCCCGTTCTAGTAGCCCACTCATCTGTCGTTCACGAGATAGGAAGTATTCTATACGGGGATCACAAGAGCATATTAGTAGAACCAGGAGGGGCCGTAGCGGTCTACTTCGACGGATCAAAACTAGCAGCAAAACCCATCTACAAACCTTTGAAAAGCTCGGGCAGTCATGCCGAAACGATAACCTAACCCGATATCGGGCGCAACCCAAATCAACTAAGGAAAATAAAATGCCTAATACTAATTCCGTGGCGGGTTTCGCCCAGAGCGGCACCCTTCGCAACCAATTCGTATCAACTCCCGTCTCCGCTACCGCAGAAACAGCCGCTCTTATTGCTACCGATACTGGAACGACTGCGGCCTTTGTAGCTCTCCCAGTAGGAGGCAAAGTCTATGGTTCTCAGATCAATCTGGATGTAAACTCAAATCCATCCATTATTGATGTCTCGGCCCGTGAATACGGACTCCCGTCAGGTGAAAACTTCGATCAATTCTCCTCCGCGTCCTGGGACGGGCATCCGTTCTATGTTCGTGTGTCTGGGATCGGAAACGCCGGGGCCGTGGCTTCGCAGTCTGTTACTCTGAATATTCGTCAAGGAACTTCTGCAACCCCAGGATCAAATAATTTAATTGGAACTACTGGAGCACTTGCGGCGGTGGCGGGTGGGGCCTTCAATTATTTTGTCGAAGCCACTTGTCTTTGGGATCCAACGTCTCAGATTCTATCGGGGGCGTATACTGGAAACGTCGCATTTGGTTCTACTTCCGCCTACGTCACTCCTACCAAGTTTGTATTTACGGGCGTAACGGCCGCTTCCTTGGCTTTCTCCGCTACTCTGACTCTTGGAGCAGCGGCGGCCAGCACGTTTACTCCACGCGAACTCACAATCGAAAAGATCTAATCTCAACGAGTTTCCGGTCTCGACAAAACCGGGTTGGATGCCTCTATATCATAAGGTACAGAGCCGGAACAGGGGTCTCGGGGTCGAGCGAGTCGTTTGCTACTCGGATATCGAGAACATCCGCATTTTGTCCGTTAAATGGACTGAGGAGTCAGATGTCAGTTTCTATTAGTGTTTGGAACCCCGAAGATAAATCACCCACAATTTCCGCTAAATTTTACAACGTGATTGGATACGTGATCGCAGCAGTTGTGAAACACGAAGACGGAAAGATTACCCTAGAGAGAGAAATCTCAGTTACGGCCGACGATGTCATTGATAATCAACTTGCAGAATCAGTAGTCAAGACTATCGAAGAAAAGTTGAACGAAGCCTTTCCTGATCCTAATCAACAGCCAAAGTTGTGGGTGCCTAAGTAATGTCAGACACCCTACAATCCGATTTTGATGTTGTAGATTATGAAGCGGGCGTGTCAAATGACGTAAAGGGACAGGAATGTTGCGGTTGCAGGAGACTCTTGCGCTGGGAGTTCTACGATAAGGACTCCTCCCGATCTACCGGCTATGACCCAATGTGTCCCCTGTGCAAAGCCTCCCCCAAACTCAGCTTAGCGGAACACACTGCTCGGATGCGGGAAATGAATTATAACTCAGAAGGTACCCGCCGCCAACGCCACCCAGATCAGGACATCCTCCGCGAAACCCGACCTGGGCGATATCTGGACTGCTCCTTGTTCCTATCAAAACTCCTCCACATCTACCCGCAGCTTTATGTCACCCAAGGTGGAATTGTTACCGATCTTGCTCTGTACGCAACATCTGGAATCAATAAATCAGAATGGTCCGGGCAGAGTTTTAAATATATGGGTTACGTAACTCTCGGGAGAATGCCTGAATACTCTGAATACGAATTCAACGACCGAGACGTTTTGCAGCGCTGTACCCAGATGGGTTGGAGATCCGCTCTTCTCCGGTTTGTAGAAAACAACATCATTACAGAAAAGCAATGTAATCAAGAGTTTGGCTACCCGTCTGGGGGAACAAACTCTCTGTGGTACAAAAGAATCCACAACCATCTAAACGCTAAGAAAATAGCTTAATTCCATTAAATGGACAAAACCCGTTTGGCAGGATTTGCCAAGGAGATAGAATGACACTCAAAGCCCTTCAGCCCCTTCCCGAGAAGACCGAGAAAAAGGAACCCGCTGCTTCTGAAGCTACAGCGCTTCCCCCGATTACCCAAGATACTTTGCTTTCCCTGATTGCTTCTATGCAGCAGCAGTTGCTGGCTTCACAACAAGCTATCGCGGAAATGCAGAAGAATCAGAACGAAGCCAACCACGCTTTGGCTGACGCAATCATCGAGACAACCAAGCCTCGCGAGCGCCTGAAGACTAAGAAAGAAATCGCTCAGGAAAAGAACGACGAGCTGTTCCAGAAGAACGAAAAAGAACTTGATCTTCGCAAGAAAGCAAACGTAGAGTACACGCAGAGTCTATGCGATCATATTGCTGGGTGTAGCGAATTGTCAGAACAAAGGGATATTGCAGGACGAACATCCATTGGTTGGCACCGCAACGATATCGGAGTAGATATCGGGATTTGCTCTGTTTGCCAGAGAATATTTAGACCCGAAGATCCTGATTACGCACAGTGGCGCAAGAAGCCCAGCTTTAATAAGCTGTCGCAAGCTGGTCACAGAAACGTAATGAATCCGGTGGAAGCAAGAGAACAATCTTATCTGCACGATATCGAGTAGCCACATGAAGAAATCCATAACCTTCGAAAGCTGGATAACCAGTTTCATTGAAAAGTTATCTGATTACTTTAACCTAGCTGGATGGAACATTTTGGTGGAGTTTCATAAAGACATAAAGGGCGATTCTTACGCAGAAACTTCGATTGACTCTACCTACCTAACAGCTACCATACATTTTTACAAGCAGGCCAAAGAAGATTTTAGTAAAAAGGATATTCAATGGCTTGTTACTAGCGTAGTTCACGAAATGACCCACATATTCCTAGATCCTTTCCATGAATATGTTGTGCCTTTTTTGTCGCCATCTACCTCTGATTTATTTATGAACTTGTTGGAGACCCAGACACAGAAAATAACCATGGTTTTCATGAAGAACCTTCCTGAAGACATAATCCCTCCGAGGTAAAATGGCTTCCACAATTCAATTACAGAGAACGATCAATCGAAGCCAGCAGATGATTCGTCTGTCCCCGTTGATCTTCGCCTCTAATACGGCCAATGATCCTGCTTTCTCGAATGCGGATTGGGTCAAACAATTCATGTTGGCTCCTCCGTTTGCTTGGAGGTGGAACAGAGCTTCCGGTGACTCCCCTGCCAACCCTACTTTCACCACAGAAATTGGAACTTCTGACTATAAAGTATCGATTCCAGATTTTGGGTGGCTGGAAAAAGGAACGGGATATGACCCTGAAGGGTACCGTTCTTTTGAGCTGAAAGTAGAACTTATCAAGGCAGAAGATACCAACCCTAACGAACCCACAACGATAGCTGCACAATATGATGACGGAGCTGGCAACATAACCTTTCGCTTGTTTCCCGCCCCGGATAAAGTCTACAACATTGTAATTGAGTACCAAAAATCTGCGTCACTGTTCACTGCTCCTACACAAACTTGGGCTCCAGTTCCAGACTATCTGAGTTTTATTTACAATGAGGGATTTGACGCTAAGTCGTATGAGTATGCCAATGACCCACGTTTTAGCGCAGCTATGCAACTGTTTATGCAGGACTTGTCCGCCAACGCAGAAGGTTTATCGGAATCCCAGAAAAATATTTGGTTAGAAGCTAAACTAAACACTATTAGGCAAACACAGGCAGTACAAGCAGGGAGGGCATAGTGGGAACAACTACTACAGGGTGGCACAGACTATCTAATGTTACAGCTCTTATGCCTGGAAGTATCAATTTGCAGGCGGTCCCGCTGGCTTATATTTATGTAACGGAGACTTCTTCAGGGGCTCAGGCTAATATTTACTCCGACCCCCAATTAAGTATCCCTATTTCGGGATCCTTAGTTGTAGCAGATAACACGGGATCCTACGGTTATTATCTTCCGTTAAACTACTGTGTAACCGAATCTATATCATATCCAAATGGTGGAACAACTGTTTTGGATAACATTTCCCAAAATGGACCAGTTGTAGGATCTTTCACTACCACCGCCAATGCATCCGATTCGGTGAGTCTTGTCGGAGTTATCTCTTCTAGTCATGTTTTTCTTCAACCCACAAATCTGGCTGCATCCACCATGTTTTCCTCCACATATGTATCCTCAAAATCCACGGGGAGTATAACTATTACTCACCCCACCACGGCTGGGGCTACTTTTGATATTATAGCAACCACCTACTAGTCCATTTTCTGGACGGAGTTTACATGCCTGTTCTACCCGGTAATCAATCCACCACTCAAACGGTTCAACAACTCGCCAAGCAACTCAAATCCAATCCAGAATTTTACAATATTTTGGGAGGAGCCTCTGGATACTCGGAAGAGCCCCTTCTAACTGTATGTGATGAAATAATGAGCCGGGTTCTGGCCGAGGATATGCCGTGGAAATGGAATCGTCACATTATTCCCCAGTTTCTTACCGTAAGTCTTCAACAGGATTACTGTACCACAATTAGTGATATTGGGTGGCTGGAAAACGGTTGGGTCGTAGATATCAATAACTCTACATCCAACTCAAATGGTGCCCCGAAGCCTATTCGTAGTTTAGAAACCGTGAGGGACTTGACTTGGACCTCCGCTCAGACCGTCCCTTTTAATGTATCCTACATCCAAAACAGTTTAGCGTCAATGGGAATCTGGCAAGCAAACACTCCGTATGGGTGTGGATACGGGGTAGCTCAGCTCCCTCGTTCTCCTATTCAGCAATTCAGAGACCAAAACGGTAACATTCTCTATATTGACTCCACACAACTAGGGCTAAACATTGAGTCCCCTGGATACACAGGAACAACCATTCCTCTCCCAGTAAACTCTCCCTACGGGACTTCTGGTTCTGCGGAACCCTACGCTCCAGCAAACGCCACCCCGGGCGATTTAGTACAGGATGGAACTGTCGTTTGGACCGTGGCCGACCCAGACGCCTATGCTCTTCGTCTAAGCCCTCTTCCCGCCCTAAACGGACTGTGCTGGTGGGTGGTGGTTCAGTACCAATCCTGCCCACCGAAAATAGAAAGCCTCCGTTCCCTTCTTTCCCCAATACCCGATTATATGATGTATCTTTTCCGGGCTGGGGTTCGGGCCGCTCTTAAAAGGGAGAACAGTCACCCAGACGCTGAAAGAATTTATGCGGAGTGGGAAGAAACACTCGTAAAAGCACTCAAGGCGGGGGATAGGCAAGCCGAGGATTTCTGCCTGTACCCGACCTCTAGCATAATGGGAGGAACCCAGCAACCTTTTGGCTGGAGCGGAATCGGAGCTGCTAACCCCTACGGACCTGCTCTTTTGTTCCCAGGATATGGTGGAAACTAGCCACAGTAGTATCCAGAAAATGGATAAAATGAAACCTTTCTACGGAAATATCGAAGACAAGACCCGAGACAATTCCAACTTTAGAAAAGTATTATTTACTGGGAAGTTGCAGTTGGTGCTTATGTCTTTAAAACCCGGGGAAGAAATTGGCGAAGAAACTCACAAAGCCGACCAGTTTTTCCGAGTAGAGCAGGGTACTGCAATATTCGTCATCAACGAGGACGATGTGTTTATTGCGAAAGACGGAGATGCTGTCGTGGTTCCAGGAGGATCTCTCCACAACGTTATCAACAAATCCAAAACCTCTACCTTGAAATTATATACCATATACGCCCCACCAGAACATCCTGATAAAGAAACTAAGAAGACTAAAAAAGAAGCAGAGGAAGCAGAAAAATAGTGGCAAATCAGTTCCAACTTAACGGTGGGTCTCCTGCCAAACAAACCAGATACACCGGCTTGTGGAACGCGTCGTGGACCTCGGGTTTGTACACCAATCGTAGTCCTCTCCGCGAAGGTCCAGTAACCCGCCAAGAAGCTCGGTATATTGGAGCGAGAAATGACTGTTTCTGGGATGGGTCGAACATCGAGATCAGCCAAAAGCTGACACCTATCCGTCGTCCGGGAAATTCTCAATATAATACCTCCACTTTTTCAGCCATTGACGCCTTTTACGAGTTTCGCCTATTTAATACAAACACTGAAACCATCAAAGTAATGGCGGACACAGCGTCCACGCTTTATGATGCCACTGGCCCCAGCAGCAAAATTGCAGTATGGTCTAAATCTGCGGGAGCGGGGCAGACATACATGCAGTACGTCGCCAATAACCTGTATTTTGGAAATGGCGTTGATCTAAAGAAATGGATTCAAAATCCAGTAGGGTGGCTGGCTTCTAATAAATATACCGTAGACGGAATGGAAACATTCATTATCGACCCGAACGGTAATCTTCAGCAACTTACCCAATGCGTGATCCCTGTTACTTATATCCAGATATCATCAAATGTTCTTACCGTTACGTTTGACCGTACTGTTACGAACTATCTAACATCTGGACTGAACATCAATTTTCAAAATCTTGTTCATGCCACATTTCTCAATGATTATGACCCCAAAAACCAACTAATTACGATAAGCACTGTTTCAGGAAATCAGGTTACGGCTTCATTCGTATATAATAATTACGCAAACACCGCAGACACCGGAACTTGCTATGTCGTTGAGGGAGGGACTCCTTATTCTGGTTCTACCCAACCAACATGGAATACCTCTGTCATGGGTACCACGACGGATAATGTATGTCTGTGGACCAATCGAGGTTCGCCTCTTGAGAATTTTGGGATCGTAGGGCCTACCCAAGAAGCTCTAACAGTAAAAGTAAACACAAACTCACAATCCTGGGCGGACACTACTTACTATTCTACTCTTGATGCGATTATAGACGACAATGGAAATCTCCAGAAGGTCACAACTGGTGGAAAAAGTGGGTACTATGGATCTGGAAACCACCCCACATGGGCAACAACCCTGGGGGCTACTACCCCAGATGGAACTGTTGTGTGGACCGTCTCTAAGGTAGGATTATGGAACCCATCTACCCCAAATACGACCACATGGCAGCCTAACACGTCCTATACGAATGGGGCCCTTATTACAGCAACCCCGACAGGGGGAGTTCCTTGCGTATTTCAGCTTGAGGATTTCGCTGCGGCCCAAATTTCTGGAAACGTCACTGCTTATCTGTGGTCATGTGCCAACAACACAGGAGCTTTCGCTCAAACATACCCTTTGTCCACCGGAAGTGCCACGGCCTCAGCTACTGGAAACAGTCTTATATTCAACTATCCAGACGGGTCCGGTTCGGACCAAACAGCAGGTCCCTTGCAGTGGGCTACTCTTAATTCTTCTGGGACCATAACAGGGAGAACGACTCCATTTCCGTCATACCGGAATAATTATGATATGGTGGTTATGGCTAACTTAGAAATACCAGAAGCTGGGGACTATACAATATCCATAACCCATAAAGATGGAATGATATGGGGAATTGGTAATGCGGCTACTTACGTAAGTGGTCCGACAAATGACCCGTACAAAAACACAGTTACAGCGGTGATGGGTTACAAAGTAATCGGTGGCAACAACAACACTATTAACGGTGATGCCCAAACAGAAGACTTCGTGGTCAACTGCCCCGATGCCGGTACGTATCCTATTGAAATCGATTACGCTTACTGGTATCACAGTTCCCAACGTCTTGTAGTTAAAGTAAACGGAATAAACCCAGTTCCAGGAACGATATCAACGACTAGGACAAGTGGGCCGTCTGCCCCAACATGGCCAGATTTTAGCACAGCTTACACTCCGGGATACGCTCTTGCGACGGAAACCTCTGGGCAGTTAGTATGGGCCAACATCGGCAACGTTTCCGATTTTTCTTGGACCACAAAAACATACTACATCACAAACAGCTCGTCAGGAATTATTGACAGCAGCGGGTATTCTGAACTCCCCTTCGAGTCGGGAACAACGAGCAACAATGCTCCCACATTTACAAAAACTTTGAACGGGATTACTTCTGATAATCCTAATTTAATTTGGATAAATAAGGGGAAAGCGTCCACAACCGCAGCGGGAAACTTGAAAACTTCGGCGGGAGGGTGGCAATACTGTATTGCGTTGGTTAACACTCTCACTGATACGGTTTCTAATGCCGGTCCAGTTACCACCATTACTGGAAGTTTTGTGGGGGCCTCTAGTGTATCCATATCGGGGGGTCTCCAAACCTCGTCTGCTATAGATCCCCAAGCAGATTACGTCGCTATATTCAGAACCAAAGACGGAGGAGGAACATACTATCTAATTCCGTCAACTTACAACCAAAATACCGTCTATACTCTTCCCCTCTCAGAATATTTAGCAAACGGCTATACAGATACCACCGTAGATGCCGACCTCAACTTTCTCATCTCTCCAGCTTTAAGTGAAGAAAACACTCCTCCAGGGGACGTAGGAACGGGTTCGCAGGGGATGATTAATTTTACATACCACCTAAGCCGATTGTTCGGAAGTGTCGGAAATGTGGTATACTGGAGTTCTGGCCCCGATGCTCCTGTGGGAAACGGAAACGAAGGGTGGCCACCTGATAACTCCTTTACGTTTCCTTCTCTCGTTAAGAGAATCGTTCCTACCAGCATTGGAGCTTTGGTATTTACTGTTTCGGATGTTTACTTAATCGCAGGAAAAGCAACGTCCGCCAGCCCTTTGTTTCCAATTCCTTATGTTCTTGGATTAGGACTTCTTTCCTATAACGCCTTGTCCTTAAACGGAACTCTCATATATCTCTTGTCTGCGGATAATCAGTTTGTCGAACTGAATCCGCATTCCGGGGTAACCCAGCTAGGAAACCCAATCGGGGATAAACTTCAAGCATGGGATCCTTCTACTGCCTATGTAACTTGGCATGTAAGTGGATCTAGGGACCAAGCTATATATGTATCTGATGGCTCGACGGGGTGGTACAGACTCATGACCACTCCAAGTCCAGAAACTGGACAAACTTGGTCTCCCTTTGCAACTATTCAAGGTGGGTGCAAGGCTGTACAGTCCATAGAAGTATCTCCCGGGGTTACAAAACTTCTTCTGGGACCTACTTCTTCTGGTCCGATCCTCCAAAGAGACTATTCGGTTTACACAGATAATGGAACTGCCTACACTGCTTTTGGAACAATAGGAAGCATCGTATTGGCTCATCCCGGTCAATTAGCCGAGTTAGTTTTTGTCACGCTCGACAGCACAGCGGTAGGCTCTCACCCGACAGTAGGGGTTTTGGTAGAGGAAATCTCTGGTACCTTCGAGACCATTTCTAACCCCAATCCAGATCCTACGCAGCTTCCAGCAAGCTCTACTATCTACGGAGATAGGTTCTACTTCTCCGAAACCCAGCAACCAGCCATATGCCGACATCTTCAGATTAAATTTTCTTGGCCCGCCGAGAACTACGCCAACGAACTTTTAACCATGACGCTATATGGTGGATATGCGGAGGAGTTGTAATGCCGACGTTGGCAGAGGTTACCTCAAAATCAGTAGAGCAACTAGGTTTGAGGAGAGTTGAGACTACCCAGTCCCAGCAACAAACCACGGTATCCTCCTCTTCAAGCTCGGACACGGGGTACACTCGTTGCCCCGTTCCCCCCGTATCCATATCTCCAGACTCTCTTTCTACTTATAACCAGAACGGGAAAACCCCCCAGTCCCGATTTTTGGCCTCTCTCCCTTTGTTCTCCGAAACATCTTCTGGAAACTCAACAACTACTGTTGTTCAGGGGAGCGGAGGGAGTTCAGGAACGAGTTCTGGTTCTAGTTCGTCAACCAGTACTTCAAACATTCTACCAACAAATACTGGGTTTACTACCCCCGCTATTAGCCAGAATGTTCCTTTTATCACGACTGTTCAGATGTCCCCGTTATTTATTTTGTACAAAGTAACTGTGAGTTCTCCAGCGAGAGTCGAATTGTATAGTACCTATTCTTTTCAAACTCTGGACCAAGGTAGGGCGGCATCAACTCCTGTTTCTATCGGATCAGAGAATGGGATCATTGGGGACTTCAATTTGGCTTTAGCAACGGAGTCTCCGTGGATTTGCTCTCCCGCCCCCACGGGGTTTAACGGCGACGATCCAATTTCTTCCACTATTTATGTGACTGTTACAAATCTTACGGCATCCTCCTCGCCGATTACCGTATCTCTTTTCTATCTTCCTATGGGAGAAGTGTAATGGGACAAATTTACCCAACTCCGACATCTTCTGGGCAGTCTCTGACGATCAATACCTCGTCTCCGCTAACTGGAGGGGGCACGGTGTCTCTCGGAGGAAAAATAACTCTTGGTCTATCCACAACAGATGGTTCTACCAGAAAAGCCTACACGGTGAGTCCAGCAGCAGACGGAACTACCCAGAATTTTACAATAGATGGAGTGTCGTCTAGTCTCAGTGTTTCTTACGCCGATGTTTTTATTAACGGTAAGATACTGCTTACCTCTACTTTCTCACTATCGGGGAATGTTCTTTCGTTAAACACCGCTCCTACTTCGGGAGCAAAAATCAGAGTTGCCTTCTCCTCACCAAACGACAATCGAATTCAGTATACTCTGACCGCTTCGTCCTCGACAGTTTTTACGTTCCCATCTTCCTTACCCGAGGGAACGTACGTTGACATCTACGACGGGAATGGAAAGTTCCAATATCCCGGAACGACTGGTTATTATCTAGACATAACCAATGGATCCTACTCTGTAGTTTTTGCTTCGGCCCCGGTTACCCCAGTTATCGCGGTTTTCGATCCCTCCGTAAACAGCGGAAGGCAGGCGTATTCTTTAGTCGCCCAAACAGGAAGCACTACCGTTTTCAACATATCTGGAGGAGCCCCGAGCACAGGGTATGTAGACGTTTTTGCAAACGGCTTATTCCAGATGGATGGGTCATCTTATGACTACACGCTGAGCTATTTGTCCGGAAACTGGACGGTTACTTTCGCAACAGCCCCTGGAAGTGTAAGTCTCGCTGCTGTTTTTGCCCCGTCTACTGTACTTCCTTCGGCACAGACCGGAGGAAACACCGTAAACCAGATAGTAGCTGGAACAAATGTAACTATCAGTCCTTCCTCGGGGATAGGGATCGTAACCGTGAACTCCTCTGGTGGAGGATCAGGAACCATAACAGGGGTAACAGCAGGGACCGGGTTATCCGGCGGGGGAACTAGTGGTAATGTAACTTTATCTCTGAGTACTCCAGTATCTGTAACTAATGGGGGGACAGGAGTCTCCACACCTTCTCTAGTTCCTGGATCAAATGTTACTATCAGCGGAAGTTGGCCAAACCAGACAGTAGCGGCGTCCGGCGGGGGTTTCCCCTCGTCCACGACTTTTACTTTGGGGTCGGGAACTTTAGCCCCGCAGGGTAGTATTGGTTTTGGCACAAGCGGCATAGCGGGAGTAACGGCAACTACCCCCCTGTGTGCTAATTTTGTAGGAGCAAACAGTAATCTTCCTACAGGAAGTTCTGCCCTTGTATCTTTGGCCGTACTTTACAGAACCGATGTGGGAGGAATAGCTGTTGTTATACACAATGCCTCTACTACTTATACCTGGACTTATACAAATTTGGAAGTTTTAGTTTCTGCTTGGGTCTAGACAAGCGACTCCGTTTGTTGTTTATTAATTTTAAGGTTTCAAATAAGTTGTTTTCGATTATCAAACACAAAGGACAGACATGCAATTACCTTGGAACCCTATGGAGTGGGCCTCAGAACATTGGCAGGAACTCATCGGATGGTCTGCGCTAGCAACCTTCTTTTACCGTGCTTGGTTTGTCGCCAAACGAATAATTGGATTTGGGGAAGGCGTGGAAGAAACCCGTGCTGACCTTAAAACAATCATGACAAATCATTTACCCCACCTACAAATAGAACTGGAGTCCGTGAACAGCAAGCTATCTGACCTTCATTCCGGAATGCACGGGGATATTGATGGATTGCGCGAGGATCTTCGGGACGGACTCAATCGTTTAAACGATAGCATCAATGTGCTTCTCACGAGGGTGCCATAATGTCCTTAGTTTTTGTTCGCCCCGCAAAACCCGGCGATGAGCGCCGTTTTCTTGATTGGTCCCTTGAAAATCCAGATAATGGATTCGACCCCCAAGTGGCAAAAACCCCGTCCACGATGGTGCTATGTGCATACGACAAAACAGGAGTTATGGCCTATCAGCCTGTTCAGCAAGTCTTCATGATGGACTCTTATGCTGGTCGCCCGGGAAACACAAAACTACAGACGGCAAACGCAATGAAAGAGTTGTTTCAAGAAACAGTTACTCAGGCTCATATTAAGGGTGTCAACGAGATTTACTATTTGGGGACTGAAGAAGGCACCAACCGAATGACAACGAAGCATGTGTTCGAAGAACTGCCGTACAAGATCTATAGAATCAAAGTTTCTGACTTAGAGGGCTAAATGAACGTTTGCTTAAAATCGGAATTCGTATGGAGCGACAGGCAGTATAGGTATATTCGGGTATACGATAAATCCATTTTCTGGACCGGAAGGGCTGCTCTCTGCAAGGGGGCTAGTGATTCTGAGAAAAACATAGCTCAGCAACAATCTTCTTATTATAATACTCTGCAAAACGACTACAAGACACAATTCACCAAACAGAGTAATATTCTAAATGCTCTTGATAAATCTTTGTCCCCAATCGTTAACAAAGGTGTTGGACAGTATGGGTTCTCAAATGCGGAGGACGCGGCCATGCGTACCCAATCAACCGCCGGAACGGCTAGTGCGTATAAGAGTGCAAAGCAAGCTACAGGAGAATCACAAGCCGCACAAGGTGGGGGAGATACTTTTGTAGGTTCAGGCGTAAAAGCACAAACAAACGCTCAATTAGCCAACTCCGCCGCTTCTACTGAGTCTAACCAACAGCTAAATATCACCCAGCAGGGATACCAGCAAGGAAGACAGAATTACTTTAACGCTGTAGGACAAGAACAGAATGTTGCCAGCACGTACAACCCGTCTGGGTATGCCAACGCCGCCAACCAAGCTGGGGAATCTGCCTTTGGCTCCGCAAGTACCGTAAACAAAGAAAATTCGGAAGGAAGCGCTTGGGGTACGATAGGTGGAGTGTTGGGTGGTGCGGCGTCATCTTATGCTAGTGGTCTTGGGTCCGGATTAGGAAAAAAATGGGGCGGTGGAAGTTCGGGGGATGAGGGATAAAAATGCCAGTAAATAAACTAGAAGCACTTTTGGACGCAATCGCCAGCATCAAGGGTTGGAACAATCCCGACTCTCTTTCCTACCAAATTCGGAACCCTCTTCTTGTGCAGAGTTTTTCAAAACCAGGAAAGAACGTAATAGACCCGGAGGGGCACAGAGTGTTCGCCTCCGCCCTAGCCGGAATTCGCGCCTGTTTATTTGATCTGGAAATTAAGATCAAGGGAGAGTCCCGTGCTGGAATTGACTCCAACGATAAGCTAGAAAACATTTTACGCGTGTTTGGAGTCTCGGAAATTGGGGGCCAACAGCAAGTGGTAAAATTTCTCAAACGCGCACTAAAAAATGATTCCATTTCCCGGACGACCCCGCTGTCGTTTTTTCTGGAGGATAAATAATGGCCACATCAAATCTAATGCCGAATCCCGAAGTCCAATCCGTACAAGTTAACGCGACTCCTTCTCCAGATCCACAAACACAGACTCAAGATACCTCCAACCTTCAAATACCGCAGCAACAAACTCAGAACTTTAACACTCCTGCTCAAAACACAACTCCCCCGCAGAGCGGGTGGCATCGTGCTTTGCAGTCCTTGATGGGAACGTCTACTCAGTACCAGCAAACGCTAAACGGTATACAGGTTCAAAATAAACCTGGACAGTTGTTTAGGAGCATTCTGGCTGGTGCTATTATGGGAGGAGCCGCAGGAGAAGAAGCCCACAACCAAAATCCATACGGAGGATTTATGGGGGGATTCGCGCCCGGGGCTAAAGCCGGTCTGCAAAATCAACAACAACAGGGACAGCAAGCAAAGCAAGACGCCCAGCAGCAGTGGCAGAACCAACTTACTGCTAATAAAGAACAAAGAGAACAGCAGTCTGCGGATACGGAAGAACAAGTCCGAAAGGCCCAGATTGCCCAAGCCAATACAGAGACCCTACGCATAAACCAAGCCATGCAAGGACAGAGTTTTGACCTCCATCAAAAACTGGCCGAAGCTGGAAAGAATCAGATTAAACCGTACGTTGATGCTGGTCTAGAACCAGTCGTCGCTGGACTCTCTGAAACAGATCATGAACAGTATATCAAAGATCATCCGGGGGCTAGTTCTCTTGATTGGGAACTTACGGGGACCAAGCTAGGAGCAGACGCCAACGGAAAACCCACATATGAGGGGGTCTATACGGCTTTCGACCCTAAAGGAAAAATTACCGTCCCAAAAGCTACCTACGATCAGTGGTCCAAAGACGGAGTGTTTGATAGATTTCCAGAATATGGATCTATTCTAAAAGATGGAAAACAACTTACTTCCCAACAATATGTTCAAGTAAAACAAGACGCAGACAGGGTGAGGGCGGATAATCTTGGACGTCAGATCCAAGACTTGAATGTGAAAAAGATTCAGGGGGAGATATCTAAAGACAGCGCAGAAAGATCTAGGTACCTCACTGAGACCTCCAGAATTCGTCAAGAAATTTCGGACGATAACCTTGGAAAATCTCAAGAGGTGTCCTTCAACAAAGCCTTACAAGAACTGAACAAGAACAACGGAAACTTCGATGCTCTTTCTCCATCGTCTAGAGTTATCATCGCTGAATCTATGCAGAAAATGGTACCAGCTTTAACCCAAACATATTCTCGCGTCGTGGCAGATACGTCAGATCCATCTTCTCAGCAAAAGGCGGGAGAACTTTTGACACAAATCCAAAGTATTACGAGTCTCGGAACGAGAGCAATGGCGGGGATGGGGCGTTCTGCTCAAGGCTCATCCACCAGCGCCAACCCAGTCGCCCAGATTGCAGAGAAATATTCTCGGGGTCTGTCCCCTTCTGCGTCCTCTGCTGTTCAAACTTTATTGGTATCTCAAAAACCTCTTTCGGAGCAACTATCTATTCTCAATAGTGCAACTTCTATGGGAGGAAATCCCCTTACTCCTGCGGATAAAATTGCGGCGCTTAAAGCTCTCACAGAAGCGGACAAAGAACTTTCTCCGGTGACGGAGAAACAACGCCAAGAAGAAAAAGATGCCACCAAACAAGTAAAGAAGGCCCAATCTGCCGCTTGGTGGAGTGAACCGTCCGCTTCCAAGTCTATCCTTCAGGGTACAAACGCCGTTACTTTTCGGTAAAAATCTACATTAGACAGCATATCAGGCTAGGAAATAATGGACATCCTCGATCTACTAGGAAATAAGTCAAATACTCAAACTTCGGCCCCTCCTCCCGTTTCGTCTGGGGGAGGGGATATTCTTGATATGCTGGGGGGAGGAAAGTCCAGTAGTCCATTTTCTGGACAACCCTCTCAGCACGTTTACCAGGACTCAAGTCAACCCTGGTACAAACGTGCGTGGGATTTTGCCAACACTCCTATCACGGAAAGTTTGTTTGGACTTCCTGAAGACCGTCCTGGCGCGGGAGGTTTCGAACGTGGTGTAGAGCACATTGTTGGAGGATTGACAAGTCCACTTTCGCTGGCCCTAACAGCCGCGACCTTCGGCGGTGGGGGACTTTTGGAATCGGCGGGAGCCACCACCCTCAAAGAAGCAGGACTATCCGCAGAAGAAATTGCCAATGCTACAAAAGCGTCCACAGCGGCCCTACAGGCGATCAAGGACGCAAAACCTATTGAACCCTACATCAACCAAGCTCTGGAAGCAGGGGGGCACGATCTGTCTCTTCTGAATAGGGCTAGGGCCGTCGTGTCCCCGCTTAATAGAGACGCCGAACTCGGATCCAAAGAAGTACAGAACCTTTTATCCAAATCTGGCTTAACCCGCCCTCAGATTAAATCTCTGGAGGCGGGAGAACTTGCGCCCGAAGAACGTTCGGTTTTGGCTTCAGCCAACGGCGGATTCTCAGACGAAGAACTGTCTAAACTCGCAGATGCTGGGAAAACAGTTGCGGAGGCTAAGAAAAGTTTCAGTCCTGTTGAAGACGCGGTTAGAGAATCTGGAGCAAACGTAGACCAGTGGAAAACAGCCCAAGACCTACTTTACAAGAACGGTCTCACTGAAGCGGACCTTCTCGGTGGAAACGCCATGGAGAGAGGGGCGTTTCATGTTATCCGGAGCGCGGTTCCCGATCTCCCCGTAGCCGCCGCGCTGAGAGCATCCAGAACCGCCAACACAATTCTCAACGCCGGATTCACCCTGCAACAATTTGAATCCGCCGCTTCGATGTCTCCTCGCTTTCTTGATGCCTTGAAAGAAGGAGACTATGACCATGCTTTGGAATATGGTACCGAGGCCCTAGCTGGTGCCGGGCTGGGAGTAGCAGGAGCGGGACATGCTCTTTCTTCCGCAGGAGAATTATTCAAACCCCTACTATCCACCGACAAGTTCAGGCCCAATGATGAGTTTTTGGCTCTGGATAGAACTAATCGCGAAAGGGAAGCGCAACACGCAGTAGCCGAACAACACGCGATAGAAGTTGCCAAAGAAGCTAGGAAGATTCTCGGCCACGAACCTGTTCGTCCTATTTTAGGAGATACTCCCGAAGTCGCTGCCAAAAAAGCGGACGAATTGGCAATGGTCATTGCTCAGAGGCAATTAGGAACTAATCCCGAGTTGGCGAAGAAATATGCGGCGGTACTGAGGGCCGCGAACGGAGAAGATGTCAAGGTACCAGAAGGTGGTCCTGAAAATGGACTTCCAGAAAATCTTGAGGAGATGATAAAGGATAATAAATTCAAAGACAAACCTCAAGAGTATAAAGATAGAGTCATCCGATCTTACGACGCAGTAGGAAACGGAACCGTCCCTGAAAATGTAGTCAACGCCGCAAAATACTTGGCAGAGCAAGAGGACAGAAATTACGAAATTGGGTCAGGAAACGGACTCCTAACAAACTACATTGATGGTCACTTCCACAGGACTTGGGAAAACGAAAACCCATCGGGTAGGGTTGTCGCTGCGGATTCCAAATCTGGGCGATTTACTACTCGTGTGTCTCAAGCCAAACAGCGCGTGTATGATTCTACCCTGACTGGGTTGTTGAAATCTCCTACCCAAATGAAATTGGACCCAGTTGAGATTACTGCTCAGGATCGTGCTTCTCTTTTGAAAGCAGCAGCCAACAAACAACTAGTTCACTCCCTCAGAGATAACTTTGTTCGTGGATCTGACGGAAGACCTGCGGTTGTTCTGTCCGGCTCGGGAAAGGTTGTGGCGGGGGCCAACGGAGAAGACCCAACCACTTTTATCCGTCCCGACCAAGTAAATCTTATCACTGTCGCAAAACCAGTTATTGAACATCTCCAGAAAACGGGAGACTTGGAAAGATTCCTTGACGAGGGAAGTTTGAGAGACATTACCCCTCGTGTCTACCCTCAAAACATCGCTTCGTCTATCGAAAAACTAGAAGACCAAGCGGGAAAACAAGAGGCCAAATATGACCCTGAAGGAAACAACATCCTTCGTAAGCAAATTGCTGCCCTAAAGGACATGCAGGCCAGAGGAGACTATTCCGGTCTAAAAGACTTCAACTCCTCTCTCGAAAAGAAATATGCTTGGGACCCGCAAGACTATATCACTATCAACAACTCAGCGATGCGTGGGTGGAATTTTGCTACTAACGATTCGGCGGGGCATAGTGTCCTGGTAAACTCGGATATCCGTGTTCACCCCGAATATGCAGAATATCTGAAGAACCGTCTCGGCCTCGCTGAATCTGATTTGGCCAGAAACCCAGTAGGGAAAGCATTGCTTGGGGCGGGAACCAAGATGAAGAAGACTCTTCTGTCTTTGTCTCCTTTCCACATGGTCCAAGAGGCTCTGCGCGGAATTATGGTTGGGGTAAACCCTATTGGAGCGCTGAAAGACGCCGTTCATGGAGATGGACCAAACATTTTGTCGGGAGAGAAAATTGACCCCTCCAATCCAAATAGCGACACAATTCTGAAAAAATGTGTTGAGCAAGGAGGAACCCTAGGTGTTGACTTCAAGTCTCTACAGGAGCACAGTGCTGGAAAAAGCGAGGGGCTATCTTCGGACGGCGGGTTACTTCAAAAAATTCCGGGTGTTGGAAAAACCATCGGGAACTCGATGCAGTTTTATGAGAATTTCTTATTCCAAAGGTATATTCCTTCCCTGAAAGCTAGGGCAATGGAGCTAATGTACCATCGGTATCAAGAAGCGCACCCTGATTGGTCGGTAGATCACGTAGCTAGAGCAGCAGCTTCGCACACAAACGACACTTTCGGTGGGATCAATTGGAGACAGATGGGCCGGTCAGCTACCACTCAGGACTGGGGTCGATTGCTCTTACTCGCCCCCGATTGGCTTGAAGCCGAAATGCGTTCTGGTGCCCGTTTGTTCAACAAGGATGAAGGTGGTCTAGGGCGCGAGCAAGTAGCCAAGATGGCCATGAGCATGTGGGGAATCGCCCGTGTTCTGAATTTGGTAGGCACGGGAAACGCCCATTATGAAGCCCCATTTGGTCTTGCAGTCAAAAATAAGGAAGGCAAGGAGACGGTTTTCTCTATCCGTATTCTTCCTACTGATCTTCTCCACGCCGCTTCAGATCCCGTACAGTTTTTGACGGGTCGCCTAAACCCGACTATTCGTACAGGACAAGAGTTGGTCTCAGGAAGGGATCAGTATGGCAGAAAGCTGTCTCCACAGGATTTGTGGGTTGATGTTTTCCGTAACATGGCCCCGATCCCCGCACAATCAATTGGACAGATGGTATCTGGATCCGGTCCCGAAGTTGGGTCCCCGGCTCAAGTCTGGAAGGCGATAGGTGGAACTGCGAGAACTTTCCAAACC
>Ga0224530_1000417_pt1 | contig 28819 bp, 36 predicted proteins | sample CBST75metaG_FD_179873 | JGI IMG/M metagenome (GOLD analysis project Ga0224530, IMG submission 179873) | Peat soil microbial communities from Stordalen Mire, Sweden - C.B.S.T75 | ecosystem: Environmental > Terrestrial > Soil > Wetlands > Peat | place: Sweden: Norrbotten County, Stordalen Mire...
ACCTTCTGCTGCAAGCGCAGACGGCCGCGCTCGATCTGCTCGTAGATAAGCGTGCGTTCCTTATTCCCGGAGAACAGGGCGCGCAAGTCGCGCAGCGACGAGCGCGGCTGCTTCGGCAACTGCGACAATGCGTGCAGCAGGCCGGTCTTTTGGTAGCTGCCGTCGATCATCACGACCCAATAAATATCGATGGAATAGAGCCGGTCCGATTTACTGGCCAGGAACGCGCCACGCTGCTCTACAGCCGCGCGCACCAGCGGGTTCTCATATTCCGCGTGCGGGATCGAAGGATGATTGCGTTTGAATAAAACCTGATAGAGACGGCACTTATCATCGAGCGAGCGAAATGCTGCCTCCAATCGTTTAACCGCATAGTCCCGTCCGGCATGATCGTGGCTCTCGTAATCGACACCGCCGATCCTGAGCACGCTACCCAGGTCGCCCGATTTCGTCAGAAAGCAGTGCTCGTCCCAAAACCCGTACAAGTTCACCTGGGCGGGAAACGAGCCGGCCTCCCTCCAATCCTTTGTAATGGCATCAATTCTGTGCATTGCGATTCCTGATGGTGATTTCCGTGGGTTCCCACTTCATGGGGTCATAGCGTCTGCGGAATTTGCTGGAGTTCATGAGCACGCGTAGAATCTCGACATCGTGTTTGGTGGCGACCCGCGCGACGATCACGCCGATAACGAAAAGGGCGATGCCACCCACCAGGGAGTGCATGAGCGAGAAGATGGCGCCGCCGGTAATCAGTGCGACAAAGAACAGCCGCCGCTCCGCGCCGAGGATGGTCAGCGGGCGGTTCATCGCTTTATAAACTTTGTTCTGACGTAGACCGCCCTTTGCCATTCGCGTCCTCCTCTCTGCCTTCTAAGTTGTTTGTATTGTGTTTGTTGAGCCTGCTGTCAGGATTACGACGGAAAAAGCCAAGCCATGAAATTGACCGCGCCTATAGCCATGCCCACGCCGAAAACGATCCCGGCGATGGTCTTTTTGGACTGGCCCTCGCCATAGGCGAACATCAGCCCGCCGACGACGATGGCGACCAGCGAAAGGCCGGTGGCGATGGTGCCGGTAAACGCGGTCTTGAGTACGTTGACCGCGTTCTCCCACGGGTCACTGCCGGACTGCGCGTACACCGGCAGTGCCGCAAGGAACAGCAGCGAAGGTAAGGTCAGCTTCCAGGCATACAGGCGCAATCGCCGGAAGCGGGCTGGCATGGTTTGAAGAGATGTGTGCATAGGGCTCCCTTTCGTTTGCTTTCCGGCGAGTGGGCGCTCCCGGCGAGCAACGTCATGGAGCGAAGGTTAGGAGGAGAGCGGCGAAAAGAGAAATCATCATTTCGCTGAGATGAATAACGAATTCTTATAGGTTGGGATCTTGCTGATGGTTCGCGCCGCGCAGGCGCACAGCATGGCATTCCCACGATGGATGGCAAAGAATCCGCGGGCACGATGCGAGTCAAGGCGGCGATGACAACGGCTCAGAATTGGGTTCGCCTTGATGCGCATCGGGCCCGCGGGTACATTCCCTACGGCGTGGGAATGCCAGCATGAGAAGACCGCCTGGCGATCCTCTCGTGGACTCTGATCATTCTGTTGATAGCTTCACGAAAGTACGTATCGCTCAGCTCTATGCCGATATACTTGCGGCCTGTCAGTGCGGCGGCGGCGCAAGTGGAGCCGGAACCTGCAAAGGCGTCTAGCACGAGTTCTCCTGGAAGAGTGAAGCTGCGAATCAGGGACGCCAACACCGGCACTGGCTTCTGCGTAGGATGCAGCTTGTTGCCGCTGTAAGGCATATCCATCACGTCAGGCAGTGGCTGCTTCGGCAGCGGCGGTCTGCCCTTCGCCAACAGGAACCCTTGCTCGTGCTGATAGCGGAAGAACCTGCTCTTCGAACTGTAAGTCTTGCGGAAAACGATATGTCCCACGGGCTGAAAGCCTGCTTCCTTCCATGCATCGAAGAACAGATCGATTTTGGTCCAGCCATAGAACATGATTGCTACGCGGTCCTGCTTCAGCACGCGATATGCTTCCGCCATCGCCGGTTTGAGCCAGTCGGCGTTCGAATCATTCTGGATGCTGCGTCCGCTGCGGTCACGGTAGTTCACGAGGTATGGCGGATCGGTCAGCACGAAATCGACGCTGTTGGCGGGCATCCGGCGCATGACCTCGATGCAGTCGCCATGCGTGATCGTGTTGGTGAAGTTACTCTGCTGCCGGGTTGTGCTTGTGGTCGTCATCGTTGGAATCTCCTTTTGGTCCCGCGTTTCTGAAGTCGCTCGGGACACAAGGAGCGAAGGGTCTCGCCTCCCAAGGCAAGCGAGCGCTTTTTCGGGCGAAGGCTCAAAAATGTTGCGCTGTTCTCTGCGCAAGATTTTTGAGAGGGCACCGAAACCCGGAGGGATGGCGACAGCCAGAAGCAGAGCACGCGCAGTCCGCCAGGGCGGCGGAAATGGACCCGAAGCCGTGTCCAAGCGATGCGCAGAACCGAGGGGCCGGAGAGCACGAGGATGATAACAAGCAGCGGCGCGAATGACGCAACTGCCAGTGATCAGAACGCTTTACACGAAGAAAATACCGTTGCCGCTGAGAAGATAGCCCATTCTGGAAGGTATAAAGAAACCTGATACATCTGAGCGAAATGATGATTGGACGCCGAATAAAACCTTTCCGAGAATGCCCACATGCGCGATTCTTCCTACAACGCATCGCCGGGACGGTGGAGCAGAGGGCAGCGGATGGAGCCGGAACCATGTCCTGGTGATCCTGCACTCGAAAAGCATTACTCGGTCGGTGAGGTCGCCAAGTTTTGGGGGCTCAGCGGGAACACCATTCGCAGGATATTTGAGAAGGAACCGGGGGTGATTGAGTGGGGTACTACCGAAAGCCGGTTCAGGCGAGGATACAGAACCCTGCGCATACCGGAGAGCGTCATGTTGCGCGTACATCGGCGAATGAGGGACCGATTCTCGGCGGCGATATAGTTTCTAACGTGCTATCTGGCGTTTCCTGGTTGTTGCCCTGCGTGATGGTCGAATAAGCACTTCAGCGGACATGCCGAGCGTCGAATGCAGGCGACGAATCATGCTAATGGACAAGCTGCGGCGCCGGTTCAAACTTCAGCGAACCATGCATCGAGAGCGTTCTTCAAGGATTTCTGGTTCCGGTGACCTGCCTTCGAGTCGATGTACTCCCGCAGCGATCGCGGGCGTCGATCTCTCTCGGCTGCTATGGGTGCGCTGCGCGGTATCCGCAGGGAGAGTGCAAGCCTCTGTGGAATACAATTCGCGCTTCCCGAAAAGCGCCAGCGAAACCCGGCCTGCACGGCGGAGGGCGTGGCGGGTAACCAAGCAGAAGGCTCATCAGGTATAATTCGTGCCCACGACGACATTCAATCAACGGCGAGAGCCGCAGTTGGTTTGCTGACTTTTATCACCTGTTGCCAGGTAGCTTCTCTTGGCTTTGGAGAGCTTCGTTGAAAGGACTTGCGTGGAAGAGAAACATCTTGTCTCACTACCTGCGCCACGACGAAGTGGGGTATAAGAGCCCAATTTCAGACCAAGAAATCGGTGCAAGATGACTGCAGATCGAGCTGATCGCTTTTCGGCCGGGGAACAAGGGCTCGGCTATCTCTATCAGCCGAGGTTCGCGCTTCTGCAGATGTTGCAGTTGCCCGAGGAGACTTCTGTCTTCGTTGAAAAAGATGATGATCTCGACTTTGTGGACGTTGGCGGACGAAAGACTCTCAGCTCTCTTAAGCACAAGGCTCCGGGCGAACGACTCACAGATCTATCAACAGATTTCTGGAAATCTGTTCGAATCTGGCTCACCCGCTACAAAGACGGTGGACGAATCGAGTCGACGCACCGCTTTTACCTCTTCACGACAAATGCGGTATCTGAAACCTCATTTCTGAGGGAGTTCCTTCCCTCTACCATCACTCATGGCGCCGATGATCCATCGCTCGTCTCTTTAGCCGATGCCGCCTTGGCAGAGACCGAATCGGAGCTGATTCAAAAGATTGCGAACGACCTTCACACCTTGAACGAATCGGAGCAAATCGACTTTTGGAGAAGAATCACGATCTTTGATCGCGCCCCCAGGATAGATGACATTCCCAGCCTCATAAAAGATAGGTACATGCGCAGCATCAGGCGGGAATGCCGGGATTCCGTATTCGAACGTTTGGAAGGCTGGTGGCACGACACCGTTCTCGCGCTCCTTACGGGCAAGTGTTAACGGCCATCAGAAAGCGTTGTTTTCCGGCCATCTGCCGGTATAAGGCAGCTTGATATCATCCGCGCCGCAGGCGCAATCATCTGTCGATCATTGTCGAGATGCTTGAAGTTGTAAGGTATTTCCGGGAGAAGGCGGACGAAAAGAGCCCCGCTGTTAGAGCAGCGGGGCTCTTTGTAGGTGGCCTTCATGCCAAAACGAAGGCAACCGCGAGTTGTTTTTACCTTGGCATGAACCGCTGCCGTTGTCAAAGTCCGTCTACGCGCGCGGATGGCGATTCATGCGGAAGTAGTTCTCCGGCAGAGGTTTTGCCGCAATTCTTGTTGCCGGTCGCTTTTCTGGATTTGCACGTGCTGTGATCGCGGCCAGCGCTACTGCAGCGCGGAGTGCCGGGGTCAGGCGCAGCGCCAGCAGCATCGGGCCGCCAACCGTCGTCATCAGCAGAGCACCGAAGGGCGGTTGGATCATCGCGACCGGCAGCGCTCCTATCGTTGCCGCCGTTTCCGGCGTCGCGTGACGGATCAAGGTTCCCAAACGGTCATTTCTCAGCCACCATCGGGGAGTGGAAAAGCGGTCACGATGCCGGCTGTTGCTCCGTTGCGTGTTCGGCCGTGTGAGCGGCGAGTATTTTGGATGCGCTGCATGGTCTGCGGTCGAGCCTGCCGTTTCGTCGATCCTTTTCCGCGTACATCTTCTCGCAGGTGAGCTGAAATGATCGATCCAGAGATGCGGGTAAAGATCCGCCGCTACTTTTATGCCGAGCACTGGAAGGTGGGCACGATCGCCCAGGCACTCGGCGTTCATCCCGACACAGTGAAGCGGGCCATCGAGGTGGAGCGTTTCCATCGCACCGAGCAGTTGCGTTCGTCGAAACTTGATCCCTATGTGGGGTTCGTCCGCCAGACGTTGGAAGCCCATCCGGGCCTGTGCGCCACGCGTCTGGAGCAAATGCTTCGCGATCGTGGTTACAGGGGAAGTGCCCGAAATTTACGCCGGGTGGTGGCGCGTCTGCGCCCGCAGCAGCACGAGGCGTTTCTGCGGCTACAGGTTTTCGCCGGCGAGCAGGCGCAAGTAGACTGGGCGTCTTTTGGCACGGTCACAGTGGGTCATGCAAAGCGTGCGCTGAGCTGTTTCGTGATGACCTTGTCCTGGTCGCGAGCGCTGTATCTGGAGTTCTTCTTCGATCAGACGATGGAGAACTTCCTGCGCGGTCACGTAAACGCCTTCCGGTCGTTTTCCGGATGCGCCCGAATCCTTCTCTACGACAATCTCAAGTCGGCGGTGCTTGAGCGTCACGGCAACCAGATCCATTTCAATCCTCGTCTGCTGGAGTTGGCCGGGCATTATCACTTCGAGCCGCGCCCGTGCCAGGTACGGGCCGGCAATCAAAAAGGACGCGTGGAGAGGGCTATACGTTTCGTGCGCGATTCGTTCTGGGCGGCGCGCACCTTCACCACGCTGGAGGAGTGCAACCGCCAGGCGCTGAAGTGGCGCGACGAGGTGGCGCACCAACGGCCGTGGCCCGACAATCGCAATCGTACCGTCGCCGAGGTTTTCGCTGAAGAGCGGCCGCGCCTGTTGCCGCTTCCGCTGCACGAGTTCAACACCGACCGCGTGACCGCAGTGCGTACGGCCAAGACCATCTACGTGCGCTTCGACGGCAACGACTACTCGATCCCGCCCGAGGCTGTGGGCCGTACGTTGACACTGGCGGCCTCCGATACCGAGGTGCGCATCCTCGACGGCGCGAGGGAGATCGCCCGCCATCGCCGCAGCTACAACCGCCAGCAACTGGTCCTCGATCCGGCGCATCAGCAGGCCTTGCTTGGCATCAAGCGCAAGGCACGTGAATCCACGCGCTCCGGCCGTCTCGAGCTTGTCGTTCCCGAGAGCGCGGCGTTGCTGGAGCGGGCCTTCGCCGAGGGCGAATCGGCCGGTCATGAGATCGCGCATCTGCTTCAACTGCTCGATTGCTACGGCGCGCGCGCCATGCGCCGTGCCGTCCGCGAGGCCCTGGAACGTAACACGCCGCGTGCCGCCTCGGTCGAGTTCCTGCTGCGCCAGTCCAACCGCACTGCACCGTTGCCGCTCGATCTCAGACGCCATCCACAGGCTGAGAGCGTCGAAGTCCGCCCACACGATCTGGAGACCTACGATGAACTCGCCCAACGACGCGACGAAGAACCCGAATCCTGACCTTCGCGATCAGTTGGAGCGGATCGGCCTCACCGCCGTGGCCGCGCAACTGAACGACATGTTGGCAAACGCAACCCGGCAACGCTGGTCGCCGCGCCAACTGCTCGAACAACTGGCGCAGATCGAAGTCGCCGAGCGCGCTCACCGCAGTCTTGAGCGCCGCCTGCGCGCGGCTGAGATCAAGAAGTTCAAGCCTATGGCCGACTTCGAATGGACGTGGCCCACGCGCATCGAACGCGACGTCATCGAGCGGGCGCTCTCGCTGGACTTCCTCGCCGAGGCGCGCAATCTCGTGCTGGTCGGCGCTAATGGCTTGGGCAAGACCATGATCGTGCAGAATATCTGCCACGCCGCGGTGCTGGCTGGTCACTCCGTCCTGTTCCGCACCGCCTCGAAACTGCTTACAGAACTTCATCGCCAGACACCGGAAGGCCGCATGCGCAAGCTGCGCGCCTACGCCAACGTGTCGCTACTGTGCATCGACGAGGTCGGGTATCTGTCCTTCGACGACAAGTCGGCCGACCTCCTCTACGAGGTCATCAACCAGCGCTACGAGCAGAAATCGCTGATCCTCACTACGAACAAGCCATTTAAAGAATGGAACGAGGTCTTTCCCAATGCCGTCTGCATCGCCACGATGCTCGACCGGCTTCTACATCACGCCGAAGTGACCGTGATCGAAGGCTCCAGTTACCGTGTGCGCGAGAGCGAGCAGGAAGCCTCGGCCCGCCGCAGGAGGAAGAAATGAACCATCCAGATCACGCAACCTCTTACATGGCCTCCGTCGTTACTCTCTACATCGAAATGCCCGAAACGCCCATGCGCGTTAGCGCCTCCGATCAGTGGCTGGCACGGAGCCTACATCAAGACGGCATACCTCTGGAACTCATCGAGACAGCTCTGCTACTGGGCTCCCTGCGCCGCCTGATACGCCCCGACGGCGCCCCGCGCTTAGCTCCCATCCGCTCGCTGGCCTACTTCCGCCCCGTCATCGAAGAACTCCAGGAGAATCCAGCCCCGGAAAACTACCGCGACTACCTCCGACTCAAGCTACACCAAGCTGCTAAGACCCTGCCGGCAGATGGCCGGAAAAATACGTTTTCTGATGGCCGCTAACAGGCAAGCGGTCGCTACCGATATACGGCTACGAGGTCTCCGACAAGCTTACGGCATTCGCCGACGAATACAGAGCGGACAATCTTCCCATTACATTCCGAGGGAAGGTCCCCGACGGCGAAATTGATACCGATAACGACGGCCGGCTCTTTGTAAGACAACTTCGCGAGATTGGGATCTCTTCCGCGCGAATTCGCAATGCGATTCTGGATTATTACCGTGCGTACGAGCAGCGCTCGGCGTGGGCCCGTGAAAATCTTCTGGTCTCGGGCGAACTCGAGGACTATGAAGATCGTCTCGAAGACGAGTGGTCCAGATACCGTGATGTCGTCTTCGAGAAACTGGGCCGGGAGAGTGCGGAATCCGTTCTGCGCGAGGCTGGCCAGAGACTGTACCAATGGGCGGATCTTGAGAGCGGCAACATCAGTTCGCTTCGCATTCGTGAAAGGGTGACTGAGCCGTATGTTGTGCGAGGCTGCTTTCACATTCTCGCCAACATTACGCCGCTACCCCGTATCTATTGGCATCCGCTCTTCCTGGAGCGGCTGCGAGAGCTCTTGACGGTGAACGCATGAAGCCATGGAATCAACGACCGTTTGAAATTAGGAACCTCTTCAATCCGGCCTTTTGTGGGGTCATCCTGTTCCGCGCTCTAGGTGGCTACGAAGAAGAGGATGAGACAGGCATGCCGTTTTCGCTGGTGCTGTTGGTGCTGCCGTTATGTCTGCACATGGATACGCGGCTCGCCCTCTCAGAGAACTCACGCGGCTATTTCCTCAAAACAATCGAGAAGCATCCGCGAATTCTCGTCGGATTCGCGAAACGAGCGCGACATCTGCTGCCATTCGCTTTGGAAGCACTAGGATTCTTGATGGAACGCGGGTGCTTTGTCGTCACGGAAGATGGGCGTCTCCAGACAATAGGCCAAAAAGTCCGGAAGAAGGTTACCGGTACTGATGAGTCAATCGCTTGCCAAAGGGTCGCTCGATTCATCGGTAGAGAGTTTGCGCGCGTAGGGGATCGTGGTACTGTCTACACTTCACTTGGGGTTCGTCCATGAAGATCAAGTCCATTCACATCTACAGTCACGACGGTCAGCGCCGAGACATCGAATTTCATGTCGATGGCCTGAGTGTCATCACCGGGCGCTCATCCACTGGTAAGTCCGCTCTCTCAGATATCGTCGAATACTGCATGGGCCAGTCGGACTGCAATGTTCCTGAGGGGGTCATACGCGATAAAGTTGCGTGGTTTGCGGTGTTGTATCAGTTTCCCAATGAACAACTCCTGATCGCGAAACCAGCTCCCGAAGCGGGAGCTGGTAGTTGCAGTGTCGCAATGGAACGTCGCGGAAGCACGGTGGCTGTACCAACATTTGACGAGCTGGCAGTTAACACAGACGACGATGCCGTGACGACACTCCTCTCGCGGATGCTCGGAATTCCTGAAAATCGGACGGCAGTGCCGCTCGACAACAGCCGGACTAGCTTCGAGGCAACGATCAAGCACACGTACTATTACTTGTTCCAAAAACAAGGTTTAGTTACGAACAAAGACCAATTGCTTTATCGGCAGAACGAGCAGTTTCAACCTCAAGCAATACGCGATACGCTGCCTATATTGCTTGGCATCTCTTCGAACGACCGGTACGAACTTGAAGCCAAACTACGGATGGCGCAACGAGATCTACGAATCAGCGCCAAGTTTCTGGACGAGGCGCGCCAGGTGATCGATACGTCAGAGCAAAAGGGTTTGAGTCTACTTTCGGAGGCACGTTCTGTTGGAATCGTACATCCTATGATTGGGACTGAGGGCAAAGATGAGGTTCTTGAATTGCTCCGTGGAACGTCAAACTGGAAACCTCAGTCAATTACGCAAGATACTTTTGACGACATATCACGGCTAGAGGAGAGAATCACTGACCTGCGCCAAGAGCGACGGAATCTTCAAACAAGAGCCGACAGCACACGGCAGTTTTCGAAGCAGGCGGGCGGATTTCAGAGCGAGGCCGGCGAACAACGAGATCGACTTCTGTCAATCGGAGCGCTTCCCAGAGACCCATCCACGGGAGAGTGGCAATGGCCTTTCGCTGAAAAGAATCTCGGACTGGAATCTTCTATTGCTACTGCGCTCCTGAACGAAGTGACCAGCCTCGACGCAGAACTGGCGATCGTTGCAGGGCAGCGACCCCGCTTAGAGTCATATCTTGCTGATCTCGACCGCCAGATTCGGGAGACCACAGATGAGATTCGAAGCGCAGAAGAACAATTGGCTGCAGCCATCGCAACGAATGAACTGGTGAATGAGATGGGCAATCGCAACACTGCTGCTGCAAGAGTGGTCGGTCGAATTAGTTTGTTCCTCGAGAATCTTGTTCCTAGTTCAGAACTAATCGCGCTCGAAGCGAAATATGAACGATTGAGACGGAGGGTCGTCGAGTTCGAACGACGCATTGGAGATGATTCTAGCCGTGAACGGCTCACATCGATTCTGAACAACATCGCGAGCTACGTTTCACAGTTCATCCGGGAATTGGAGGCAGAATTCAGTGTTTTCCCAGTGAGAATTGACCTCACGAACCTGACGATCATCTTCGACCGTCCTGAGCGGTCGGTGCCAATGGGTAGAACTGGCGGCGGTGAAAACCATCTTGCCTATCACCTCGCGACACTTCTTGCTTTGCACTTGTTTGCATTCAAAGGCAACCGCCCGCTCCCCAGGTTTCTGATGATCGACCAACCTACGCAGGTCTATTTCCCATCAGAGCAAGTTTATAAAGAAGCTGATGGTTCCATCCAGAAGACGGAAGAGGACGCAGATCTCGCAGCTGTGCGTCGACTTTTCGCGTGGCTACGTAAATTTACTGAAGAACTCGCTCCGGGTTTCCAAATCATCGTGACAGAGCACGCGAATCTGCGAGATGATTGGTTCCAAGCAGCGCTTATAGAAAAGCCTTGGTCAAAGCCGCCCGCGCTGGTACCAGATAACTGGCCCTATGAACAGAGTAAAGGAAAGGGTCTTTAGTACCGTTTGCTCGGTGATTGCTGTGAGCTTGAGGACAGTCCGCCGCTCCTCAACCGATCCAGACGAATAAGGGGGCAGTGTCCTGTGACCCTACGGCTAAGTAGCGTATGGAAAATGCAAGTCGCTTGCCCGTGTTTCGTTGCTGATCTCCCCGAAGGCCTCAACGTGAAGCTGGATGAGTAATTAGTATGGAGTCGTTGTGGATCAGTACGGTGCACCTCGGAGGTTGATATCCCGGGCAGCCGTGCTGCTGCGCGAGCAAGACGCGAATTAAGACGCCTTCAGTACGTTCGCAACGGCTTCGACTAGTCCGACCAACCATCGAAGTTGAAAGTTTGGAAGCACGAGAACGTGAGTGTGTCCTCGACGTTGTCGAAGAGATAACCACACGCGCCGGGCGTTCTCCACAGTCGCTCTAGGTGTGGCGCGTGTACTCAGGAGAGATCCCCAGCAGCGGACGAAACCCGGATTCCTTGCGAGCGTCTGATGGCCAAATGTAATGCTCGCAGAATCGCGATTCCCTCACATTCTCGAAAGCATCCAAATATTGGACATAGCCATAGACGCGCAGATAGTACATGCCCATCATGATCGTTTTGATATCTGCCTCTTCGAGGCGTTCAATCGACTCTCCGTTAGCCTCAGATGTCAGACCGGTCTTGTACTGAGCGGCTTCGCCGGGCGGTAGGAGAAAGCCGCATAACGAGATTGGAGCCGGATATATCGGCACTGGGGCGAGATTAGTCAGGGCGGTATGTCGGACAAGTTCGTAACGGCATTGTGTCTCAATCAGACGAGCAGGCGTATTGCCCCTGTTTTCGATCCTCCATTTGTACACAAAAACATCTTCTGCATACGGACGGTATCCATCCATGGACGACCGGATGGAAAGCCAAGCACGTTCGGACGTGATCTGAGCTTCCGCTTGTTTGAGGGATGATTCAGCAGCAGTCTTGGCCGCATGAGCTGACTTTCTTGTTTCCCACGACTGCCACGCAATCACGCCGCCAGTGCAGATGGCAACAACCAAAACCCACCAATCTGGTTTGCCCCACCACTGCGTCGTTTGGGAGGAATCCGCAAGACAGAATAAAGCCACGCATAGCATCTGTGAAAATCTTCTCCAACGCTCCGATTAGGCCGCAATCGGTCAGCCGCCTTTATGACTGACTCTGCCTTGTTGGTTTGCTCTTCGGAGGCTGAGGGGCCGGTTTCGGTGGCACACAACCGTCCGTTAGTGGAATGCATTTGGGTCCCGAATTACTTGGTGTCTTTTCTGGCAATGTGTACCTCGCTTCTCGGCACAGATCGGGCTGACGCGATTGAATCAGGTTGCGAGCGCAAAGCGATTGGTGGAGGCGGCGGTGCTTTGGGTGGCACGTAGCTTTCGCTGGCAATCGCAAAAACTACCCCTCCCGATTTAGGTTCCAGACCCGGAGCGGCAGGCAGAGACGAAACGATCACTTGATCTCTGGGATCAAAGGGAGCGTGGGGCACGATTCACCTCATTTTTTTGGGGAGGTGGCGGTGGAGGAGGAGGTGGTGCTTTGGGTGGTACGAAACCCTCCCTGAGCGGATTCTTCGAAGGTGGTGGGCTCGATGGCGGCTTGTTCACGGAACTCCTCATTTCTTCGGGCTACTTTTGGGTGGTCGAGGCGGCGTTTTCGGAGGTACATACCCAGCCTCCTTTGACTTCTTAAACGGTGCCGAGCCGGGCGTTTGGTTTGCCATCATTCATCTCACTTCTTTGGCGGTTGTGGCGGCGGGGGGGTAGTTGACGTTGGTTGAGTTGGTCTGGGTTGCGGAGGTGCCTTCGGTGGCACGTATCCCTTTTTCATCGAGTTTGGCGGTGGCGGCCCCTGCGGTTTGTTCGGCATTCTTTGCTCCTGCGGATGCTAAGTTTTGGAGGGCAAAAATAACCCACGCCGCCACCCCCAAAAACAAGAAGGCGACACAGGCCCAATTAGAGACGGTGGTGAGGATTCCCCAAAAATCTGGCGGTGGCGGTGCATTCGGATTTTGAAGCTTGTTCGCGCACTCATCAATCCGGGCAAGACAGGCTCTGTGACTGAAAAGAAAAGACAAAAGAACAGCCAGCAGCCCAAGAATAAAACATGCCCAGGCAATTCCGAGCCATATCAGCGTGTACGACAGAGGCTTCGGCGCAACATCCTTCAGGAAAGCAACCGAGGCGCCAAATACTGCAGAGCCAAAGGCCAATATAGCCTTGTCAAAAGTTCGGGAACTTTCACGGGCGGCATCTGTCAGCTCCTTGCGCTCCTTCAGGAAAAGGCGATATTGTTCCTGTTCAGGCGTAGCTTCGCTTTGGTCTTCAGACTGACCGGTCACGGCTAGATCTCCAATGGCTGGATAACTGTACGTGTAGCTTACGCTGCTTAACCAAGGTGCTCAAGAGCAGATGTTAGCAGGGGGATGTACTCCCTAATGACGCGCAGTTTCGACAACATAAAGGAACTGGGTTGCGCCATGGGAAATGTACATTTTTACTGAATCGCTCGATGTCGCAATCATTCGTGATGAGAATTCAGTCGCCAGTAAGAACCGCCACGGGCACAAACTGGTTGGACAGCTGCTGAACAGCGGAAACAAGACGCACTCTGCGAGTACCGTCTGGAACTGGTTCAAAAGCGCGTTCCGGAAATTCATCATAAGTCCGGCCATCGAGCATCCGTCCTGTCAGATGTTTTCTGACGCCGCCCCACTGCTTAAAGAAGAACTTCACTCCGGAATTTCGGCATTGCTTGCGCAATGATCGCACCCATCGTGCGTCGATCGGGCGAGCACCTGGGCCGCTCTCGCCGCCAACGATCATCCAACTGATCTGATTCAGGTTGATAGTTCCAAGGTCCTCAAGAAGCGGTTCAACGGACAGGAACTTTACGATAGCGCCGGATTGACGTAAGTGCGAAATGCGCGGAACGCCGTATTGTTTGTCTTCTACGCTGACGCCCCACCAGATATTTCGTTGCTTCGCGGCGAACTCTAATTTGGACTTCAGTAAATCGCGCATGCGCACTGATCGTTTTGTCAGAATCTGAAATGTATGCCAATTTGCCTGAACCATGACTCGCGCAATAGCCTCAATGTATTCGTCAGGGACACCCTCGTGAAACAGGTCGCTCATCGAATTCACAAAAATCATCTTTGGCGTTTGCCAACGTAGCGGGTCTGCCAGCTTCTCAGGAACAAGTCGTAGATCAAACCCTTGCTCGAATGGATGCCCTGGCACGCCGCGAAACCGCTCAGCAAATCTCTCTGCATAACAAAACTTGCAACCTGGGCTGATCTTGGTGCAGCCGCGCACCGGATTCCAGGTCGCGTCAGTCCATTCGATTGCGCTTTGTAAACTCATGAGTACTCCTTGGGAAATCGTACAAGATCCCGGCTGCTCAGTCCTTTTCCCTTTGAGGTGACTGGTGTGACTTCAACGATCTCAGACGCTCGCAGTTCCTGAAGAACCGACCTGTATTGCTTTTCAATGAATGGCAGAGACCACGTTTTGCCGCGTATGTCATCGAATGCAACTTGTTGACCTGCAAATTCACGGAGCAAGATGTTTCGCAATTCGTGCGGCTGGGGCGTTTGGGAGATCAATACACCTTGTGAATCGCCGGAAAAATCGAATGTCCCTTCTTCATCGCCAAGAGGCCACATGACCTCTTTCATGAGCAGGACTGCTTTCAAGCTGTTGCTCGCGTGAATCAAGTAATATTTCGTTCTGCTTCCTGCAACCCGATCTTCCTGTGCGTCGTAACGAATTCGAAATGGCAGAACGTACTGCGCTGAAAGTCGATTAGAGAAATATCTCAAAGCACTCTTCTCCTTGACCATTCCGTGCTGGGATATGAAGGGCTGCTGTTTCCAGGCATCATCGCCAAAGAGTTCCGAGACATGATGCTGTACGGCGCCGTTCGTCATGTCCATATTGATTCGATACCACATGAAATTGATCAACAACTCGCTGCGCGGCAATGCCAGGATGTCATTCATGACCGAGATAGAAAGCGGATGACCGTAAGGGTCAACGAGGAAAAAGCTTGGCGCCGTTCGCCGCCTCTTGATTTGTTTGACGATTTCAGGGATCAGAGCGTGCGAGTCTGCCAGACGAGTAACTACCTTGAAGTTTGCAGGATATGGCAATGTTGAATTCAGACAGTCCTGGAGTTGTCTGAGTTGCGTGGCATCGTCATCTACTAGGACCAGACCCAGTTTTTTGCCGAGGTTCTTTGCTGCGAATTCTTTGCCTGCATTGACGGCAATAATGGGTGATCCATCCACGAGATCACCATCTGATTCGTACCGGCCTGGACCGGCAAAGCAATCAACGTAATAAAGCAGATCGAAGGTGCTGCCGAGGATGACAGCCCAACTGGGCAGGTAGCGCGTCAGGATTTGATGCTTGATCCGGGAGACCCTTTTGAGGTGCCGCAGTTCCGTTGTCTCGATGCCCATGATCCATCATGGTTCGCCTTTTATTCGCTCAAGTCAAGGCGGGAGTAGAGACGGAATCAGGGTAGACACGCCCGGACAGAGACCGGACGCCGAAGGCTCGATTAGCGGAGCATAGAGTGTGCGAGACGATTGATCGGAACACGCCATTTTGAGGTCGACGAAGAAAACAGACGATTTCGGCTGAAAACCCGAAAACTCCCAGAGATGTCGCTCCTGGTTTCGCATGGCTCGCTTCTATATCGACGAATCTATTGACAAACGCTGCTCCATGCTTGAATCTATAGAAGATTCCGGTGATGCGTAGATTGCCTTCACGCGGAAGGGATCGGGTGGGAGTGGGGTTCCAATTCGCGGCTCGCTCGTGAATTGTGGTGATCTCACATTAGCTATGTATTTCCGCGATGGAGATACGGTGCTCCTGCGAAGGTCATTGGCGAGCATATAAAGTTCTTGGGATGATTGATTGAGTATCTAATCAACACCCGCAAAAGGGTCACCTACAAGGTGGCCCTTTTATTTTATATTAAGGGCATGCCTACACTTGACTTGGAACGATCTCGCGCGCTGTTGTTGCAGGTTGTGCAGGCGTTATATGGCGAACGGCATAGTCCCGTGCCGGGTGCTTTGGTCAAGGCACAGATGATCCGCGAAGCGAGCCAACAAGGGGCGATTTTCAGCGAGCGCGATCTCGGATTCAAGAATTTCATCGACTTTGTTCGATCGGTGCCCGGAATAGGTGTCCAAATTCGTATTGGAAGCGACATGCTTCTGGCACCTTCCAGCGCGCCAGAAACACTGTCGGCTTACGCCCATCCACTACCTCGACTGAGGCGTGATTTCTGGCGGGCCTTCATAGAGTTCCCCGTGCCCAACACCGTGCGTTTGTATGACCCCGTGGAAGACAAGATTGTCTATGCTGAGGCTAATACTGAACGCAAAGGCGTCGTGATTGAGCCAATTTCTCGTGAGACCCAAATTGAATGGCGTAAACAGTTCGCTGAAGAACAACCGGAAGACGTTAAGACTGCCTTGCTTTCTGTCTTGAACGGAACTGGTAGCGCCCTTTTTAACGACTTTGCGCGATGTTTGCGTGAAAATCCGCCTGTGATGCAGGCTTGGAATCGTTATCTTCAAAAACTCATTACGGATCACGTAGCAGCCTGGGCGGTCGCTCAAAATATTCCATCTGAACGATGGAATGCAGGCAGTGGACGGACGCGCGTAGGTGGACAGACCTCAGAACTAGTCTCAAGCACTCCAAACATAAGCCAACGTGCAGAACTGTACAACTTCTTTGATGATCTTCCCATTGAAGAACTGCTTCAGCTACGTGTCCCTCTGGAATGGGTGTTGAAGGTCACCCGAACACGACAATGAAGGTGCATCTCTTTGGGCTTCCCAAGAGCGCTCACATTAGGCTTAAGGAGGAATCTGACCTATGGCGCAACGCCGTGCCAGTTCCGCACGAGTTTCGCTCAACTCCGATTCTTTCCAATGAGCTTGGCCGAATTAATAATTCTGAAGTCGAGGAACTTGCCCGAGCCGTCGGTGAGGGCTTCAATCATATTGTTCTTGCCGGCGTTCGAGAGTGGCAAAAGATTTATGCGCGCCTTCTCTATGATGGTCGGATTCATATTGCCCGACTAAAGGAGCCCATCAGGGATCTTCCCTGGCCCGCTCTTCAAGCAACTTTACACGCAGTTGTGTCTCTCGATGAGGAATGGCTCCGCAAACTATCTCCTGGAGATTTGAGGCATCCTCTAATACTGCCCCCCAGCGTATTTGCAACAAATCGTGAAACTGAAGATTATTGGCAGCATTGCGATGTCTATTCTAGAGATCGCTTCGGGAGTGCAGAGCAAGTGTAAGCGTCATCTGACGACCGTCTGGACATAAGTCATTTCAGGCCTGACGATGGCAGAGTGAACGACGTTATCGAGAGTGCCGCCAAGCCAGAAGCGCCGAAGCGTATCCATCGCAGTGCGGAGGAGAAGCGACGCATTGTTGAAGCAACCTTTGCGCCGAGCACATCGATTGCCCGCGTAGCACGAGAGCACGGCGTAAATTCGAACCAGGTGTTTCAGTGGCGCTACGAGTATCGCAAAGGGATCCTTGGTGGCCGTTCGAAGCCTGCGACGAAGCTGTTGCCTGTTGTTGTAGCTGAACCTGAAGTCGCCAGTTCTATTTCTGCAGTGACTCCTCAGTCGAACGATTGCGGTGCGATCCGCATCCAGTTTTCTGGTGGAGTTTCCGTGCACATTGGGCGCGATACTGATCTGCATCTGCTCCGCGCAGTCGTGGAGATGCTACGCGCGTGATTGATCTGCCTCGCAGTACGCGCATCTGGATCGCCGCAGGTATTACTGATATGCGGCGAGGCTTTCGTGGCCTCAGCACGATGGTTGAGACGGTGCTGGAACAAGCGCCGTATTCGGGCCATGTCTTTGTTTTTCGCGGCAAGCGAGGTGACCTGATCAAGCTGCTCTGGTTCGACGGCGATGGTTTGTGTCTGTTTCAGAAGCGACTTGAACGCGGCCGATTTATCTGGCCACAAGCAACAGAAGGAACCGTGTCGTTAACACGCGCTCAGTTGTCGATGTTGCTTGAAGGCATTGATTGGCGCCAGCCGCGGCGCACGTGGGAACCACCGATGGCAGGATAGCGCACATCTTTTATGTCGATCTGCATTGCAAGTCTATGGCATACTTTTTGCGATGGCAGACGCGCTCATAACTGTTGCCGATTTGAAGTCTCTCAACCGAGAGGCGCTCGAAGCCATCATTGCGCAGCAACAACTGCAGCTTGCCACTGAGCAACAGGTACGCATCAGCCGTGACAGCGAGATCGAACATCTCAAGCTGGTCATCGCCAAGCTGCAGCGGATGATCTTCGGCAAGAAGAGCGAGAAGGTCACACACGAGATTGAGCAACTGGAACTGAAGCTCGAAGAACTTGAGTCGCATGAGTCTGAGTGCATAGCAGTACGCCCTGCATCGCCCACTACACCAAGAGCCAAGTCAACGCGGCGACCGCTGCCAGAGCATCTGCCGCGCGAGGTGCATACATATTTACCTACTGAAGATGAGTGTCCCGCGTGCGGCGGAGCATTGCACAAGCTCGGAGAAGATGTCTCCGAGATCCTGGAGCGCGTGCCTGCAACTTACAAGGTGATTCGCCATGTACGGATCAAGATGGCCTGCACCAAGTGCGATGTCATCGTGCAAGCTCCGGCACCATCCAGACCGATTGAGCGCGGTATTGCAGGACCTGCGTTGTTGGCGCACGTGCTGGTTTCTAAATTTGCCGATCATCTGCCCTTGTACCGCCAGTCAGAGATCTTTGCTCGCGAAGGCATCGATCTTGATCGTTCCACACTTGCCGATTGGGTCGGGATTGCCAGTCATCTGCTGGCTCCGCTGGTAGAAGCAACGCGCAAGCATGTATTGGCCGCAACCAAGATTCATGCGGACGATACACCGATTCCGGTGCTCGCACCCGGCATGGGCAAGACCAAGACCGCGCGGCTGTGGACCTATGTACGCGATGATCGCCCTGCCGGTCTTGATACGCCTCCGGCAGTGTGGTTTTCTTATTCGCCTGACCGCAAGGGAGAACATCCACACCAGCATCTGCGCGATTTCAGCGGCATCTTGCAGGCCGATGGATACGCAGGATTTCATCATCTTTACGAAGGTGGCAGGATCCACGAGGCTGCGTGCTGGGCTCACGTCAGACGCAAGTTCTACGACATTCAAGTGGCCACCAACTCAGCAATTGCTACCGAAGCCGTCGAGCGCATCGGCGCGCTTTATGAGATCGAGCGTGAGGTGCGCGGCAAGCCCGCACCTGTTCGCTGCGAAGTGCGCCAGGTTCGTGCTCGGCCACTGATCGATGATTTGCAGAACTGGCTCAACAAAATGCTCGCGCGTCTATCGCGCAAATCCGATACGGCCCTGGCGATTCGCTATGCGCTGGCGCGATGGCGTGCATTCACGCGCTACTTGGACGATGGCATGATCGAGATCGACAACTCCAGCGCCGAAAGGGCGCTACGCGGTGTCGCGCTTGGTCGAAAGAATTATTTGTTTTGCGGATCGGATGCCGGCGGACAGGCTGCGGCCGCGATCTATTCGCTGATCGGTACTGCCAAGCTCAACGGCATCGATCCGGAACACTACCTGCAGCACGTGCTGGAGAAGATCGCAGACTTGCCCATCACGCGCATCCACGAACTGCTGCCCTGGAACTTCACCGCACCTCGGACAGATCTCGGATCATCTCAAGTGTCCACGTAAAAATACGTGGACACTTGAGATCTCCTTATCAGAGATGTCATATCGAGGCCATACGGTCTTCAGATGACGCTTACAAGCAAGTGCTGGAAGGGGTAAGAAGACATCATCTGCGGCCAGATCTGCAAGGAAGCAGGTCATGGTTGGATAGTCGCAACAGACGGTATCGAATTGATCCCTCCAGGCATGGCCGGTCGGACGCAGACCGTGTGGGGTTGAAGTCTTATCGATTTTGCAGTGAAATACCTCCCGGTTTTCACTACGATGTCACCGATGATGCCGGGCGGACGTTTGCTATTGAGATAGATGGTCGTATCGAGAAGTTGACACATTGCAATGTAACGCCATGGGGAAAAATCCGACGCGGCTAATTACCTTGAGGACAGCCATCGAACACGGGGTCCGGTGGCTATAGCTCAATCCATGTCTTGCTGCACTCTACAAACGGTCCAGATTCGCAAGAGGAAGGAAAAGCATCCTGTCCCGATCCGTTTGGAATAGCCGAGGACATTTGGATATGCCGAATGCCCGATCAATTTCGGGGTAATGTCTATAGGATCTAGACGTGAAAGAAGCCGTTCTGCCCGCGTACTACAAGGGCCAAGTGATCCGCATGAGTCGTTCTAGAAGTTCGTTTCCATAATCGGGCTCGATTTGGGATGCAAAAGCAATGAGCCCCACTAAATGATTTCTCAAGCCAGCTACTGAGACAAAGCCCCGCCTCTTTGCGTGTTCTACTGCGTCATGTTTTTCCAAGTAATAGAAATGCTGCCGCATCTTATTTTTGAATGCACGCGACAGCCGTGGCCTATCCGTATTTACCAGGAGACCCAGAACCACCTTACGGGAGCCGGGCGCAACAATGCGCGTTTTGGCCAATTTTGGAGAAAGCCCGAAGTTCCTAATGCATTTATGCAGATATTTGACCGCCCCCTCTGCATCTCCTCTCAAAAAGCTCTTTTCATCCGTCGAAAATGTCAGGTCGTCTGCATACCGCGTGTATGTGAGCCCCAGTGTAGAAGAGAGTGTATCAAGTTGTTCATCAAGCTTTATTACGGCCAAATTTGCCAACATGGGGCTTGTGGGCGCACCCTGAGGTAGATACCCGATCCTAGCGCAGTTATACCGAGGGATTTTTGTATAGCGTTCCGGACTGCTACTGTCCCTGACTTTGCTGGATTCTCCTATCCGAGTGCAGAGGCGGGCCAGTTCAAGACTGATCAGCGGCTGATAGCCGAATCGCCTGAAGACGTAGTAGACGGAGATCTCCGAAATCGAGTTGAAGAAATTCTCTATATCAAGCTTTATCAACCATCTCGCCGAACAGTGTGGATCTGCAGCGTCCATGATTGATGTATGACGAGTATAGGCTTTGCTCGCGGCGTGCGGGGTTCCAAGAGAGAGTATTCGTTGATTGATCCACCTCTGTACACGCATCAACTCAGGATTAGGCACGCAAATCTCCCTGAACGATACTGCGCCCGCCGAACGCTTTCTGATTTTGAATAACCTATAAGGATCGATCAACTCTCTGGAGGCGATGGCACGAAGAAGACCAAAGTCGATATCAGTGATGTGTGCCAAATGGCGGAGCGTGAAGATAGGTGGTAACGCTGGATTTACATGCGTAATCGATTCCGCGGTCAGCCGCGCTCGATCCAAGATTGCCGGATCAACGTGTCTTTGTTCCCCTTCGCTCTGATATTTACGAGGACGCCATCCGATCATCTACTTTGACACCCGCAGGGTGAGTTATGTCACGGCGAACAGCGAGACATCGAGCGTAGCGCAGCGAAGTGAGGCGTGACATACCTCGCTTTTAGCGTTAGCTACGACGAAGGGCAGCAGAACTCTGCGCCCCCAAATGGCCATAAAGACCAGTCGGCACCGGCGCTCATCGCCGGTGAGACTAGATGATCTTTGATGGCGCCCTCAGGGATTGAGGATAATACGGCTCGGCTACCTCGGGCAATTCGGCCTCGGTCCGTTGCTGCCACTTGCGTGCATGTGTTACTTGGCGTTGACCTTCTTGGGTGAGTCTCCGCTGTGAATCGATAAATCCCAGTCGGAAAGCTGTTTCGGCGCACTGAATCACTTCAGGGATTGTCAGACCAGTCCGTATGGAAAGAGCTTCATCAAATCTCTTACCTCTGCTGAGGGACACGAGGAATAGCAAGAGTGATCGTTGCTCCGCGTCGAGTCTTTTGAGCCAAGGAGAAATGGCCAAGCGGAACTGGCGGAGGCGCCGCAGACGCGATATCGTTTGAGTCAGGCCATCTTGATCGCCGAACTGTCCATTTACATCGATTGTGATCTGGGATGGGAAGAGAGGCCTCCACCTCCAAGGTCCTATTCGTTTGCCTTTTCGGTAGAGAAGCCTTGGAGCGTTGTTCGGTATTCCATGGACGAAAGCGACTAGAGCTCCAGCCCCGCCGCGTCCTAAGGAATCCGTCGGATCGTTGTCGATTGGGTCATATTTCACACAGAGGCGTTTGATCCTGTCAGCTTGTTCTTCGCCAAATGCACTGTCGATTGTGGGGCACGACAGAACGGAGTGAACTGTGGGCTCTGATCGGTGCAGCTTCACTTGTTGCGTCCCAAGGGGGGTAGCTGCATACGTCAACACCTCGAATTCAAGACGGTGATACGAATGCCAACTGCAGATCGATCTTACGCGCCAAGCTGATTCAAGGTATTTCCATATCCGATCGCCACTTCCGATCAGGTCAGTGAGAATAAAGAACCGTGAGATATGACGATCACGAAAAGCCTTGGCTGATGGATGGATTTTGAATCTCAAAGGGTCTGCTTTAGTCAACTCAGAGGCGATTTGAGCGACGATGCCTTCACTTCCAATGCGTGGATCATATGCTCGTAGGGGTTGAACAGGCCACAGGGAAGCGCCATAGGCGCGCTTAACGGCTCTACGGCTCTCCTTAAATAACCGTTGTGGAATCCCTTTGCTCTGCCGAAGTTCACGTTCGATGAATAATCCGACCCGTGATGAAGGGCCTGCAGCATCGGCTCGCGTCTGTATTAGTGCACGCAGACCTTTGACGAACTCCTCATGCGATACGGGCCGGATCGCATCGATTAGGGCAGCCGCGTCCTTTTGGTCTTCCCCGTCAAATTGTGAAACCCAATCGCTTCCTCGATCAGTCAGAGATAAATTTTTGAAAGCTGTCATCGCTGGGCCATCCGGTCCCGTTTCGCCGTACAATTCGGCAAAGGATATGGACCATCGTATTGCCGAACTACCTATAGACGCAAAATGCCCCCTAAACCGACTAACGTACCGGTCGGACAGCGGCCTAAACGCTGACTCAGATCCGGCAGCATGCGTCACGACTGGCGTTCTTTCGGAAACGAATTTTGTACCGTTTTTGTACCGACGACCTGGGAGAGGTGGTATTTGTGGCATAGCAGTAACATTTAGAATCTGTAACTTACGATTAGTCAAGGTGGCGGAGTGGTTCAAATCCAGCCCCCGCAACCATCCGAATTTGCGTAAAGGCTCCGTCAGAGCTATCGCTTTCAATCCCAAGCAGATGCCAGCTTCCCTCGGCGACGTAGTGCGGCTTCCCGTCTCCGCTCTGCGGGATCATCTTGATTTCAGACACGTGATTCAGCAGTTCACTCCGAGCCTCAACAGGCTTCCTGGCCAGCAGGGTCCGGAGATCCCCCAGCCGCCGCGTAATGAAGTTCCGAATCTCCGACATGTGAGCATCGACCGAGCCGGACCCGCCAGCAAGAAGCTGGTCGGTAATCTCGCGGAGCATTTGTTCCCGCTCATGGATTGCTGCCACGAGAAACGCCGAAGGCCCCGTCTCCGCCGCAGTCTGGGCCAACCGCTTCAATTCCCCTTCGAGCTTTTGCCTGCGCTCACGCATCTGCGCCATCTGATTCGAGAGATTGGCAAATGCACTCTTCAGGTGGGTTCCGAACTCATCCAGGACATAGTCGATGGCCTCGGGCTTCAAAACCTGGTTCTGCAACTCGTCCAGCAGTTTCTCTTCGATCCAGTCACGCCGGATCAACATCGCGTTGGAGCATGCGCCGCGATTGAAGTGCTGAGAGCATCCATACTGCGGATAGTGCCCGTAAGAGCTGTATCCGGTGATGATGATCAGATTCCCGCCGCACTCGCCGCACTTCAGGATGCCGCTCAGTAGATAGGGGCTGGTAACCGAACGCGGTATCAGGCCCTTCTTCGCGCCGCTGTACATGGCCATCATGCGTTTCTGCCGTTCCTGCACGCGCTGCCATAGCTCGTCGCCGACGATCTGAAGTTCCGGGTGAGCCACGATGCGCCATTCGCTCTCCGGCCTTGCACGACGGACGCGCTTGTTCGTGCCCGGCACCTTCACGAAGCGGGAACTGTTCCAGATCACCTTCCCCGCGTAGAGATCGCGCCGCAGCATCTCCCGGATGCAAGTCGGGCACCACGTCGCATATTTCTTTCCGGTACGCGGTCTCGGTGAAGGAACGCATTCGCGGTTGAGGGTCTTCGCAATGGTCTTGAGCGACTGCCCGCTGGCCGACATCTCGAAAATGCGGCGAACGACCTTCGCTTCGTTCTCGTTGATGACCAGTTGCTTCCCGGTTGCGCCATCCACCGGAGCGGAATCGTAGCCGTAGCAGCGCCCTCCCGCATGCTGGCCTCGCAGCACCAACCCCTCCAAGCCGCGATGGGTCTTTTTGGCAAGCTCCTTCACGTACAGGCTGTCCACCATCCCGTGAACGGTCACGAGCACCTGTGCCTGCTCGTTATCGGAGTCGATGCCTTGGCTCACAGCGATCAGGCGGATGCCAGCGAAGTTGAGCCGTTCGAAGATGCTCAATGCATCTTTGGTGTTCCGTGCGAGGCGACTGCTGTCGTCGAGCAGGATGATGTCGAAGGGACGTGCGGGCGAAAGAGCCGCGTTCAACAAGCGGCCCAGACCGGGGCGGTCCGCGCCGACGCCGCTCAGTGCCTCGTCGGCATAGATATGTTCTTCGAGGAAGAGAAACCCGTGAGACCGCGCGTATTCGCGGCAGATCCGAAGCTGGTCGTCAATCGAGAGCGGGCTCTGGAGATCGCTGGAGTAGCGGGCATAGGCGGCGCAACGTAAGGTCATGATTTCTCACCCTCCTTGTTGGAACGTACCTCTGAGCCGCCAGTGATCGCAAGTCTATTTTTCTGCTCGATTTCGGCCAGATATTCCTCCACCAGCGCGGGGATGATGACGTTGTCCAGCCATGACTTGAGGGCTGGATTCAGCTTGACGGGATGGCTCTTGGCGCCTCCGCGCGCAGCGGTGCCGGGCCGCTTCTTCAGCGGTGAGCCGGTATCGTTTTGGCATCCCTGGTCCCCACGCAGTTCCCTCAACTCGGGCGATCTCAGGGAGAAGCGTAGAGCCGGCAGCTAACAGAAAAAGTGGAAGAATTTTCCACTCAGTATCCAAAATGGACAACTCGGAGAGACGCCACAATATGGATAAAGCGCACGAATACAGGCCGGCCGCCAGCCTACGAATTCATGCGTCATCGATCATTTCTTACCAAGAAGTAGTAAGATATGCTCCAAGGAGACGCAACCATGCCCGAGGTTCAAAAAGTGAGTATCGCGCTGACCGGCGAGCAGGTCGGCGCGCTCAAAGCCGCTGTCGATACCGGCGAATATGCCACCACCAGCGAAATCGTCCGTGAAGCGATCCGTGACTGGCAGTTCAAGCGCGAACTGCGCCAGGAAGACATCAGGCAGCTACGGCAACTATGGGATGAGGGCAAAGCCAGCGGACCTGCCACAAAGGTCGATTTCGACAAGGTGAAACGCGAGGGCCGGAAGCGGCTGGCGAAAGCGAAAGAAGCGCAACCTCATGCACGCTGAACTTCTATGGACTCCGCAGGCCGAGGAAGACCTGCTCGACATCTACTACTTCATCGCCCTCGACAATCCAGACGCGGCGGATCGAATCCTCTCCAGGTTGCAGTCCAGAGTGGAAATGCTCGCCCTTAATCCGCGCCTTTACCAGCGCAGGCCGGACATTCGGTCCTCGACTCGCGTTCTCGTCGAAGGGCCGTATCTGGTTCTCTATGAGACTCATCCCGACACCGACGAAGGCCCGGTCAATGCCGTTGAAATTGTCAGGGTCGTCGATGGCCGACGAAACCTCAAAAATCTGTTTTGAAACAGCACTACGTCAGATGCTCTGAGCTGGACAGCACCTGCACTTTGCCAAGCACCTTCAATTCCACGATCTCGACGCTTGGCTGACGTCCTCGCACATAGGCAACCACTTCCTCGATGCTGAGCGCGGCGATCATCTCCGTGGAGACGGTCGCTGCGATTCCGTCCTCTGCATCTTTTCTTCCCTTAAGTTCAAACAACAGGGCCTTGTGGGGTTGTGACTGATCTGGCGAAGGGAAGATATCCCGATTTCTACTCTTAGCCATAGCAAACTCCATGTTCCGTAATGGCGCGGTGCTTGATTCCCAATCATAGCGAATCAAGTTTCGCTTGCCGGATACCCTGGCCTGGAAGCGCCCATTCCTGCAAAATGGCGTTCGAATAATACCTCTGCTGTGCAGCACAGTAGTACCATTGAGTCCGGTGGCCAAAAGGGATCACATTCCTTCCCGGCGCACCGGCAAGACCCCACTTGGAGCGAAAGTGTTCTCCTACTACACCCAGGAAGAACGTCGGCTGCTGGAGAAGGCGGCGAAGCAGGAACGCCGCAGCCTCAGTAGTTTTGTCGCCCTCGCCGCCATCGAGCGCGCACAGCGGATCATTGCCGGAAAGTAAGCGCCATTGCAGTGGCCACTTTACTTTCGTTCTCATAATACTACCATTATGCAGTGTTAATCCCATGACATCTCCTCTGCCACCTTGCGAATCTGGGATCGCTGACCGGAATCTTTCTATGGCTGCGTGACTGAGATCTCCTCTTGTCCTGCGTGTTCTCTCAAACACCGCGAGAGAAGTACAGGCTGCGCCCGGCAGCGGGCGGGATTCTGCTTCGTCTGCCGCGCCAGTCTGGTTCGTGACAAAGACGATACTGCACGGCAGACGCCCTGCGGGTTTCGGCTCCCCCTGAAGGTCTCCCCCGAAAAAGCATCCCGCCCGCTTTGGGAGCAGCCATCCCTCGCGCCCTCCGGGTGTGTGTCCTGAGAGATCACTCCGGGACCACAAAGGAGATCAAGATCATGCAAGCACAAACTACAGTTCGGAATCAGTTCATCAACACCATCACGCAGGGCGACTGCATCCAGGTCATGCGCCAGATGCCAGCAATAGCATCGATTTCATTCTGACCGATCCGCCGTATCTGGTGAACTACCGCGACCGCGATGGCCGCACCATCCAGAACGACGCGAAAGCCGACTGGCTCAAGCCGGCTATGAAAGAAGCGTACCGCGTACTGAAGCAGAATCGCGTAGCGGTCATATTCTACGGCTGGACGAAGGTCGATGCTTTCTTTGAGGCGTGGAAGGAGGCGGGTTTTCAGCCTGTCGGACACATCGTATTTCGCAAGACCTATAGCTCGAAGAGCCGCTTCTTCAGCTATCGCCATGAGCAGGCGTTCCTGCTGGCAAAGGGCAGACCGCCGTTGCCGAAGCAGCCACTGCCTGACGTCATGGATATGCCATACAGCGGCAACAAGCTGCATCCGACACAGAAGCCCGTAGCGGCCCTGGCTCCGTTGATTCGCAGCTTCTCTCTTCCTGGCGAAACAGTCCTCGACGCTTTTGCAGGTTCTGGTTCCACTTGCGCAGCCGCTGCACTAACAGGCCGCAAGTACATCGGCATTGAACTCGATGCTGAATACTTCGATCAGGCATCGGCTCGGTTGGATCGCGTACAAGAGAGGATCGCCGCGAAGAAGCGGTCCTCTCAAGTGCTCATTCCCACCTTGTGATGAGTGTGCCCGCGCTCCCGCCGCGCATCAAGGCGACCTCTCTCCTGAGTTGTGATTTCCGAAGCCTTGACCCGCACCGTGCCCGCGGATTCTTTGCCTGACATGGTGGGAATGAGCATATCCGCGCGGTTCGCGCGATGACTTCAACACATTCCAGCATGTCACCGCCCCTCGCTCTGCTTCACTCATCGCGGCGTTTACAAGATGTCCATTTTGGACACTGAGTGGAAAATTCTTCCACTTTTTCCTGCCTGCATTTGCCCTACCTTCACCCCATGACGTTGCTGCCGGGGGTATCCACTCGCCGGGAAGCAAATGAAAGGAGTCTGTCCAATGAAGGTAGTCCTTCCCATCCAACGGCCCGGCCTCCGGTGGCTGTATTCACGTTCCCGGAAATGGGCCATTCCCTTACTGATGTTCGTTGCGGCGCTGCCGGTGTACGCGCAATCGTCCGGCAGCGATCCGTGGGACAACGCGGTGAACGTGTTGAAGACCGCGTTCACCGGCACCATCGCCACCGGCCTGTCACTGGTCGCCATTGTGATCGGCGGCCTGATGTTCGCTTACGGAGAGGGCCAGGCGAAGAAGACCATCGCCGGGATCGTCTTCGGCGTGGGCATGGCTATAGGGGCGGTCAATTTTATGGCCTGGCTGTTCCCGTCGTAATCCCCTGACGGCAGGCTCAACAAACACAATACAAACAACTTAGAAGGAAGAGAGGAGGAAGCGAATGGCAGAGGGCGGTCCACGGCAGAACAAAGTTTATAAGGCGATGAACCGCCCGCTGACCATCCTGGGCGCGGAGCGAAGGCTGTTCTTTGTCGCGCTGATTACGGGCGGCGCCATCTTCTCGCTCATGCACTCGCTGGTCGGCGGCATTGGCTTCTTCATCGTGGGCGTGATCGTCGCCCGCATTGCCACCAAACACGATGTCGAGATTCTACGCGTGCTCATGAACTCCAGCAAATTTCGGCGGCGCTACGACCCCCTTAAGTGGGAACCCACGGAAATCACCATCAGGAACCACAATGCACAGAATTGATGCCATTACTAAGGATCGGAAGGAGGCAGGCTCGTTCCCCGCCCAGGTGAACCTGTACGGGTTTTGGGACGAGCACTGCTTCCTGACGAAATCGGGCGATCTCGGCTCCGCTCTCAAGATCGGCGGCGTCGATTACGAGAGCCTCGACCATGCCGGGCGGGATTATGCCGTGAAGCGCCTGGAAGCAGCGTTCCGCTCTCTCGATGATAAGTGCCGTCTCTATCAGATTCTCTTCAAGCGTAACCGGCCCGCGATTCCGCACGCCGAGTATGAGAATCCGCTGGTGCGCGCGGCCGTAGAACAGCGCAGCGCATTCCTGGCCAGTAAATCGGACCGGCTCTATTCCATCGATATCTATTGGGTCGTGATGATCGACGGCAGCTACCAAAAGACCGGCCTGCTCCACGCGCTGTCGCAGTTGCCGAAGCAGCCGCGCTCGTCGCTGCGCGACTTGCGCGCCCTGTTCTCCGGGAATAAGGAACGCACGCTTATCTACGAGCAGATCGAGCGCGGCCGTCTGCGCTTGCAGCAGAAGGT
>Ga0224530_1000420_pt1 | contig 28616 bp, 21 predicted proteins | sample CBST75metaG_FD_179873 | JGI IMG/M metagenome (GOLD analysis project Ga0224530, IMG submission 179873) | Peat soil microbial communities from Stordalen Mire, Sweden - C.B.S.T75 | ecosystem: Environmental > Terrestrial > Soil > Wetlands > Peat | place: Sweden: Norrbotten County, Stordalen Mire...
CAAGCCAGAACATGGGACAGAAGGATGAACCAGGACCAAGTGAAAATCTACTGGCAGTTTACACGTCGAAAAGCTCGACTGAAGTTCCGCTATGAAAGAACTGGTTTCATCCGGTCAGAGACCTAGGTAAGCTCTGAATAAGTCCCGTTTTGAAAGGGCACCGCTTCAAAGCCTGCCCTGAGCCTGTCGAAGGGTGCCGCTAAAATCCGCATCATTAACGCGGGCTTTAGCCCCTGAGGGATGATTTTCCTGAACCAAGCACTTGTTCAGAGGTTTCTTGGTTCTCTAACCGCTTGAGGTGGTATCAACGCTGCGAAAGCACGGACTCGAGGCATAACATCATGCGGTCAGAGCCCTGGGGATTTGCAGAAGAATCAAAGTCCTCGAACTGAATCACCGTCTACTCAACATGCGAGACGGGGCAACCAGCCATCTGGCAATCGGACTCACGTACTCTTGAGGATCGCTTCATGTTCGCTTCAAAGATGAGTACCTCGCGCAACCCATTTCAATTCTCTTCTTCCTGCCTTTCGATGCGGACTGGGGCGCTTCTGCTCCTGCTCCTGTTTGCCGGCATTTCTCTGCCTTCGCAAGCTGCGGCCCAAAACGCCGCCCCGAATCCGCCCGCTGTCGCTGTTGCCGACATCGCCTTGCCGCACGGGCAGTTGGAATACCTGTGGCCCAGCGGCGCTCCGGGCGCGGTCGGCGTGGAAGAGCAGGACAAGCCGCATCTCGAAATCTTCGGCGCGTCCGGCCCCGGTCCGCACACCGCGGTCATCGTGTGCCCCGGTGGCGGCTACACGCATCTCGCCTACGAAAAAGAGGGCACGCGCATTGCCGAGTGGCTCAATCTGCGTGGCATCACGGCCTTTGTGTTGACCTATCGCCTGTCTCCCCGCTATCACTATCCTGAGCCCATTCTCGATGGCTACCGTTCGGTCCGTTGGGTGCGCAGTCACGCGCAGCAATTCAACATCGCCCCGGATCGGATCGGCATGTGGGGCTTCTCCGCCGGTGGCCATCTCGTTGGAATGGTGGGCACGCATTTTGACGCCGGAAACACACAAGCCACCGATCCAATCGATCGCGTCAGCGATCGCCCCGACTTCGTCATCAGCTCCTATGGCGCTCTGACGCTTCAACCGGGAGTGGCCAAGTCCGGCGCGCTGGGCAGTGTGCTGGGCGTTCAGCCCACGCCGGAAATCATCGACGACATCTCTCCCGACAAGCACGTCACCGCGCAGACGCCGCCCTACTTCCTCTACGCCACCACCACCGATCAGTCCGTTCCGCCGCTAAGCAGCGTTGTCTTTTACACGGCTCTGGTGCGTGCCGGAGTACCGGCAGAGATCCATATCTTTCAGCAGGGACCGCATGGCACGGCACTGGCGCAAGGTTACCCCGCTCTCTCGGCATGGCCCGGACTGCTTGAAAACTGGTTGCGCCAAAATGGATGGATAACGGCCAGCACGCCAGTTCCATCACATTGAGTAACCACAGTTTTTTGAAGAGGAAGATGATGATGCATAGGTATAAGAGTAAAACGCTGTCTTTACATGCGATGGCCCTGGCACTGATAGTGGGAGCCGCAGCCGTCGGCGCTTCCACCGTGGGCGTCAGCCCGCCCGTCGAGCCGCTCACGCAAACTCGCATCGCGCAACTGCCGAAGGTGGAACGCGCCGCATGGCTGAATTATCTTGAGCGTTCCGCAAAGCAGCGGCAAGCCGACAAGGACGCACTGCAGGCCGAGTTGAAGATCGCTGGAATCAAGACGCCAACCGAGCCGCCGCACGGCAACGGCGCACGCAGCATCCCTTTGAACGAAGCCGCTTCATGGTACGCCGGACCGCAGGCACGCCACATTGCCGATGTCATCGTCTCGTTCCAGATACCGTCCGGTGGCTGGGGCAAGAACATGGATATGAGCAAGGAGCCGCGCCGTCCCGGCGAGGCCTATGTGCCCAACAACATTTCGAAGTATCTTTCCGTTGGCGATTTCGATACCCCGCTGGAACCGGAATGGAACTATGTCGGCACCATCGACAATGACGCCACCATGACTCAAATCCACTTTCTCGCCAAGGTGATTACCGCCATCGGCGTGAAAGACAGCGCGCCCTACAACGCATCCTTTCTGCGCGGCATGGATTACCTGTTCGCCGCGCAGTTCCCCAATGGCGGATGGCCGCAGGTGTGGCCGCTGGAAGGCGGATATCACGACGCCATCACCTATAACGATGATGCGATGACCCAGGTGATGGAACTCATGCGGCAGGCAGCGGACGGGCGCGAGGAGTTTGCTTTTGTTCCGCAGCAACTTCGTGCGCGCGCAGACGCCAGCTTCACGCGCGGCATCCAGTGCATCCTTGCCTCGCAGATTGTTGTGAATGGATCGCCAGCGGCGTGGCCGCAGCAGGCCGATGCGCTCACCTTCAAGCCGGTCTCAGCCCGCAACTTTGAACCGCCCGCCTTGAGCTCCAGCGAAAGCGCTAGCCTGATGCTGTTGCTGATGAACAACCTGCCGCATCCCACCGCGGCCCAGCAGCGGTCCATCCGCGCCGCGGCTGCATGGCTCAAAAAAACGGCGATTCCCGGCCAACGTTGGGTGCGCACGCCCGAAGGCAGTCAACTCATTCCCAGTCCCGGCGCAGAGCCCCTCTGGCCGCGCTACGATCAGGTCGGAACCGATCTGCCCATCTTTGGCGACCGCGACAAAACAATCCACGACCACGTCAATGAATTGTCCTTGGAACGGCAGCGCGGCTACCGATGGTTCAGCCCCGATCCCAAGCGCGCCCTCGATCACTTTGACCAATGGAACAAAGAACACCCGGAGTCGAAATGAAGAAATTCTGCAGTCTCGTTTGCATGCTTGTGCTCGCCGGTATGGTGGGCGGATCTTTTCTCTCATCGCCTGCGCAAGATAAACCCTGGTCGCAGCGCGCCGCCAATGCGTCCATCACGCGCTGGCCCGATGGACGCTTTGTCCCTGCCGGTGCCCGCTGGGCCTGGAACTACGAGCTCGGCACGCTGCTTGAAGGAATGGACGGCGTGTGGTTCAACACCGCCGATCCCAGCTACTACAAATACATCAAGAGTTCGGTCGATCAGTTCGTCGCCGCCGACGGCTCCATCCCTTCGCGCAAGCTGGAGGAGTATCAGCTCGACAACATCCTCCTGGGCCGCCAGCTCATGCTGCTCTACGGCGTCACGCTCGACAAACGCTACTCGACCGCCGCCACCATTCTCTATGACCAGTTGCAGCATCAGCCGCGCACCGCGTCCGGCGGCTTCTGGCACAAGCAGCGGTACCCCAATCAAATGTGGCTCGACGGCCTCTACATGGCCGAGCCTTTCTATGCCGAGTACGCCGCCACCTTCCATCATCCCGAAGCGTTCGCCGACATCACCCACCAGTTTGTGCTGATTGACGAGCATGTCCGCGATCCCAAAACCGGCTTGCTCTATCACGGTTGGGATGAGTCCAAACAGGAGCGCTGGGCCGACAAGCAAACCGGCCTCTCCTCGCAGTTCTGGGCCCGCGCCATGGGCTGGTACATGATGGCTCTGGTCGACACGCTCGACTATTACCCCGAGCAGGACCCGGGCCGCAAACAGCTTCTTGCGCAACTCGATCGCGATGCCGCCGCCGTGGCGAAATATCAGGACGCTTCTTCGGGCCTTTGGTTCCAGGTCATGGACAAGGGCACGGAGAAGGGTAATTACCTCGAGTCCTCCGCTTCCTCCATGTTTGTCTATGCGCTTGCCAAGGGCGTGCGCCGTGGCTATCTGCCTCCCAGCTATCTCGCCAATGCGGAGCGCGGTTACAAGGGCATCCTCAGCCACTTCATCCAGACCGGCCCGGGCGACGATGTCTCGCTCACCCAAACCGTCAAAGGCGCGGGTCTGGGCGGCGATCCCTACCGCGATGGAACCTACGCCTACTACATCGGCGAGAAGATTGCCACCAACGACTCCAAGGGCGTAGGCGCATTCCTCATGGCCAGCGTTGAAATGGAAAACGCCGCGCAGGCCAAACTCGGCCGCGGCAAAACCGTAATGCTCGACGCATGGTTCAACAGCCAAACGCGCTCTGACGCCTTCGGTCAGCCGGTCTCCTTCCACTACAAGTGGAACGACCTCAGCAACAGCGGCTTCTCGCTCTTCGGCCACATCTTCAACAACCTCGGCGCGCAAACCAAAACTCTCTACACACAGCCCACCGTTGCTGCTCTCAAGCAGGTGCAGGTCTACCTCATCGTCTCGCCCGATATCCCGGTAAAGAACCCCAACCCGCATTACATGCAGCCCCAAGACGCTGAGCAGATTGCCGCCTGGGTCAAGGCCGGTGGCGTCCTGGTGATCCTGGAGAACGACCCGCCCAACGCCGACATCGACCACCTGAACCTGCTCGCTGAAAAGTTCGGCATCCACTACAACAACGTGCTGCGCAACCAAGTGGAAGGCAACAAGTTCGAAATGGGCAAGCTGGCCATTTCCGGCGGCGGCCCCGTCTTCCACGACCCGCATACCGCGTACGTCAAGGAGATTTGCACCATCACGGCAAAGTCGCCGGCCGTCTCGCTTCTTACCGATCGTGGAGACGTCCTCATGGCCAAGGCGAAGTACGGCAAGGGAACCGTTTTTGCCACCGTCGATCCCTGGCTCTACAACGAGTACACCGACGGCCGCAAGCTGCCCGCCAGCTACGACAACTACGCCGCCGGCAAGGAACTGGCCCGCTGGATTCTCGAGCAGGTCGCGCACTAAACGTCCTTCACGCTGCCTGGAAACTGGGTGCCCCAGGTCTCGATGTTGAGACCTGGGAAACCACGACTTTCAAGCAACTCCGTTCGCCTGAGCGAAGTACAAAAAACTAGCTATCATCCTTGCGAGGCCGAAGGGGACCTGCTTCTTTCTTTCATGCTCTTCGTGCCGTGCATTTCAAACTGGCGTGCACCAACAACAAAGCCTGTCTCCACGCGGAGACAGGCTTTGTCATCTCAGCAACCTCACCGCGCTACTCCAGTGCCGGCGCCTTCTGCATCACAGGATTCCAACCATCCTCCCCGCGCAAATACTCCTCCGGCCTAAACCGCTTTGCCTCTTCCGCGGTCAACTGCTTCCCGTGCGGATCGCGCTCCCCCTTGTGCGCTCCCGGTCCCGTCGATCCAAACTCGGAGTAAGTCGAAGTCTCAAGGGAATGTGTGCCAGGCAGCCATTCGCGCCACCCAGCCGGCCGTATGTGCGCGCCCATCTCCGTATCGATATAGGTGACGGTGGAGTAAGGACGCCACGGCCGTCCCAGCCACACGCTACTAACTCCCGGATCGGCAGTGAGTCTCGACTTATAGATCACATATCCAGAGTCCTGTTGCGGATAGATCTTGCTCTGCGCCGTAATGAACCCCTCCGAAAGCGGCTTGCTGTGAATCTCGCAGCGGTCGAACACGGTCTTCCCATCGCCGAAGATAAAGTCGAAATGCCCCTCGATATAGCAGTCGGAAAAGTACTGCCGCGCCGTGCGGCACGTGCGGTTCGCTCCCTCTCCGGTGCAGCCTTTGCTGGCGGCGTAAAGCGTGTCCTGCAAGGCCAGCAACCGCACGTTGTGAAAGATGGCCTGGTCGCCAAGCACACGCAGCGCCACGGCTTGCGAGCCGGTGATGTTCGGATCTTTCGTGACCTTGAAGTCGTTTTGGAAAGTAATGTTCTCGGCATAAAAATTGTCCGCCGTTACGTTTACCGTGGCGGTTTTGAACGTGCCGCCATTGAGCGCCGCGCTGCGGTCAAACACCACCACCGTCTTGCTCGCATCCGCATTGGCGCTGCGCAGTTGAATGTTCGGCTTGTCGATGGTCAGTACTTCGCGATAGGTTCCCGGAGCCACCAGGATTAGCGCGCCGCCCGCCGCCGGAGCCACATCGATGGCCCTCTGAATCGACCAGTAATCCCCGGTCCCATCCGCCGCCACATACAGCGTCTTGTCTTCCGGCAGCACCTTCACCGCGGCCTCGGGAGCAGTACTCCCCGTTGTCAGCGGCACAAAGCGATTCTCGCAAGCCACCGGAGTTCCCGCTGTCGCATCGGCCCCATTCACGCTCACGTCCGGCCCCGCAGGAATCAGATTGCCGCGCTTCCCGCCAATCGAGATATCCGCATACTTAGCGAGCACTTCGGATTTCTGCAGCTCTTCGGAGGTCACGTTGTCTAGCGTGATGCCCAGCTTGTGCTGCGCATCCAGTCCATAAAACGTGAATGCCCCCGGCGTCAGCACATGCACATCGCGCAGCGTGATGCCGCGAAACACGGGCAGCTTCTCTCCCACAAACGTGGTGTACATGGGCGTAAAAATCAGCGGGTTGGCCGAGTTGCGAATGCACACATCCTCGAACGTGACATCCTCCACCAGCCCTCCGCGGCTGCGGTCGCTCTTGATGCGCAGTCCGTTGTCTGTGCCGTCCAGTGTCAAATCGCGCACCAAAATATGGTTCACGCCGCCCGCCGTCTGGCTGCCAATCGACATGCCGTGTCCGGTATAGAAATGGTTGTGCAGAATCGACATGTTGCTGGCCGCGCCGCTCGCGTCCGACTTGATTGACACGTTGTCGTCGCCGGTGTGAATCGTCGACCACGCGATGGTCACGTTCTTTGTGCCGCTCTGCGGATCGATGCCGTCCGTGTTCCGCGCCGTCTTCGGCGTAAGAATCTTCACGCCCCATGCGGTAAATCCATCCGTACGAAAAATATCGACGTGCGAGTTCGGCGAGTTGTGCAGCGTGATCTTGTAGAGAGTGAAATTGTTCGAGCGGTCGACGCGCAGCAGCCGCATGCAGTTCTGCTGCCGGTCCTGCACCTTGGCTTGGTGCGCCAGATCCCACCACGTCAACTTCTGTCCCAGCATCTCCGCGCCGCCGCGTCCGTCAATCGCGCCCTCGCCCATCACACCGCTGCCCGGCGCGTCCTCCGCTGCGATCAACGGTTTGCAGCCGTGCCCCTTCGCGGTCAAAATGCCGCAGCTTCCGGGCGTCAGGTCGTAGTCGCGTGGATCGCGCGATGCAAACAGCGCCGTGTTGGCGCTCACCACCAGCGTCACGCCTGCCTTCAGGTGCAGCGGCCCGGAGAGAAAAATATTCTTGCCGCCCTCCCCGCGCAGTTCCACCGCCTTGCCCGCCGCGCAATTGTCGATGGCGCTTTGCAGCCGTGCCGTATCCAGTCGATGCTCATCGGCAAGCGCAAGCTCTCCGCCCGGTGCCGTGAGTTTTGCGCGCAGCACCGTGCACGCTTTGGGATACTGCGGCTCCACAACAGTTCGCGTGTCCTGCGCCGCCGCGGTTCCGCAAACAGCCAGAACCAGTGCGAGCGAAGCGAGAGAAAGTTTGGTCTGCAAAATCCGCTCCTTAACAGCCCGTGGTGAAAGTCGAGTTTTTGTCCAGCCGGGCACTTTCTTTTGAAAAGGGTACGGCTTTAGTCGTGCCGCAAATGTTGGATAAGAAACGACGGGCTTTCGCCCTTGAGGGATGCGTTTCGGAAATTTGGACTCTCATCATAGGTTGTTAGTACTACAGTTGCAGATAGCATTTGCGGAGGGAGCAGGGGGATTCATCCCCCTGAAAATGTTCGCAAAGAGCAGGGCCTTTAGGCCCGGAATAGGGCGATTCAATGCAAATACAACGGTAGTATTAGGACCGGGCACGTTAGCGTTGCGGTTTCCCCGCCGCCGCGCCCTTAATGTCCGGCCCCAGTTCCACGCAACTCTTGGCCAAATCATCGGCCACCATGCGCGCAAACACCGCAGCCCCCGCCGGGTTCAAATGCGTGCGGTCCGGCCCCTTGTTCCCCGCTGCATCGGGATGCGCTTCGGCATCGAACTGGTCGGCCTGCTCTTGCGTCATCGTCTCCAGCAGCTTCACGCTGGCCGTGTTCAAGTCGATCAGCGGAACGTTCTCCTCCGCGGCCACATGCTTCGCGGCGTTGGCGTAAGCGGTCAAATCTTGCACTAGCTTGCCGTCCTTGTAGGTCCGCCGCGAAAGCGAAGTCACAAGCACCGGCCGTGCATTCGCAGCCCGCGCCTCCGCAATGTAGCGCCGCAAATTTGCGGAGTAAGTTGTCTCCGGATCGGTCTCGCGCTCCGGTCCCTTGCCGGGCATGTCGTTATGCCCAAACTGAATCAAAACGTAATCGGGCTTCTGCTCGAGCGCGTTCTTCCAAAGCCCCTCATCGTAGTAGCTCTTCGAACTGCGGCCATTTTTCGCCGCATTGATGCACTCCACATTTGGTGTCAGCAGCGAACAAAAACTGGCGCCCCAGCCGCCGCCCAGCGCCACCGTCGAATCGCCCACCAGCACAATCCGCACCGGCGCGCCATGCAGAAAAGCCATGCTGCGCGCCCCAGCCGCTGCCAGCGGTGCAGGCTCCTTCTTCACATACTGCGCCAGCTCCGGCACCGCCTTGCCCATGTCCACTGCCACGATGCGCCCAAACACATACGAGCCCTGCGCGTTCAGGTGCGTCTTGTCCGGAATGGTGTTGCCCTGCGCGTCTTTCTTGGTGATGCCCAGCCCTTGTCCCTGCGCTTCCGTCAGGGTATCGAGCAAGGCGATGCTGTCGGTCTGCAAATCGATCACCGGCACACGCTCTTCCGCTGCCACCGTCTTCATGGCGGCCGCATGGGCCAGCAGGTCAGAGTGGATCTTTCCATCTGCTTCGTAGTAGCGGCGGCTCAGCGGCGTCACCAGCACCGGCGTAATCCCATGCGCCCGCGCTTCTTCCACATAGCGCTTCAGGTTGACCGGGTACTCGGTTTGCAGGTTGGTCTCGCGCGCCAGGTGCTCTTTGGACTCTTCGTCGTTGTGTCCAAACTGGATCAGCATGTAATCCGGCTTGGCCGCGAGCGCCTTCTCCCAATAACCCTCTTGGCGATACGTCTTGGTGCTGGCGCCGCCCTTGGCCTTGTTGATGCACTTCACCTCCGCGGTCAGATTCGCGCAGAATCCGAGCCCGTACCCGGCGCTCTCCGTCTGTGTGGAATCGCCCACCAACGCAATGCTGACCTTGGTGGCCGTGTGCGCGACTGGCTGCGCGACAGGCTGAACCAATGTCTGTGCGTGGCTAAATCCGCATAGGGCAAAAAGACTCAAGAGTACGGCAAACGAGAGAGGTTTCATGGTGTGGTTTCTGCTCCGGTGCACAGGCCGAATGTGGTGGCGTGCGTTGACGATTTTACCGTGTCAAAGGTCAGACCAGCAATGCCTCTGCCCGGCCATCGTCGCAGCGCAATGCAGAAAGCAAGCCCTGCGCGCCACGAGCCGGTCTCTTCAGGGTTTCTTAACACTCATCCCTGCAAAAGAAGGCGTTCCGGAAGAGATCCTGTGCGAAAGTCTTGACCGCAAACCGTCGTCCTCCTGTAAAGTTGATGTGCGAGTGGTCAGTCCTCTTGGGCCGAACCCTATGCCAAAGAGGCGCGGCCCTCCGCCGTGCCGATCGGAGTTCTCCATGCGTTCCTTGCCTCTCTCTTTGCTCTCTGCTGCGGTTCTGTTATGGCCCGCCTTCACCGCTTCCGCCCAGGACACCCGCAAGGTCACCGAGCCGCACATCCCCGCGGCCTGCGTCACGCTCGATGCCGCGATTGCCGCTAATCGCGGCGTGATCGCGCCCCAGGATGAACAGAAGCTCGACACAGCGCGCATCCAGCAGGCAATGGATAGTTGCGCCAAAGGCAAGGCCGTTGTGCTCCGCGCCTCCGGGCAGAAGAACGTGTTTCTCAGCGGTCCGCTGAGCATGCGCTCTGGCGTCACTCTGGTGGTCAGTGCCAACACCGCTCTCGTGGCCTCGCGCGATCCGCGCCTCTACGACATCGCACCCGGTACCTGCGGCGTCGTGGCCGAGCATGGCCACGGCTGCAAGCCTCTGATCACCGCGGACGGCGCGCAAGACAGCGGCGTCATGGGCATGGGCTCCATCGACGGCCGCGGCGGCGCCAAGGTGCTTGGCCAGGACGTCAGTTGGTGGGATCTGGCTCACGAAGCCAAGGTCACCGATCAGTCGCAGAGCGTTCCCTGGCTCATGGTCCTGCGCAAGGCCAACAACTTCACGCTCTATCAGATCACGCTGCGCAACTCGCCCGGCTTCCATGTTTCCGTCAACGACACCGACGGCTTCACGGCCTGGGGCGTCAAAATCATGACCCCCAAAACCGCGCGCAACACCGACGGCATCGATCCCGGCTCCTCGCGCAATGTCACCATCGCCTACTGCTCCATCCACACCGGCGACGACGACGTTGCCGTCAAGTCCAGCAAGGCGGGCGGATCCTCGAACATCTCCGTGCTGCACAACCATTTCTATACCGGCCACGGCATGTCCATCGGCAGCGGAACCAACGGCGGCGTGGACCACATGCTGGTTGACGATCTGACCATCGACGGCGCAGACAACGGTCTCCGCATCAAGTCCGATCGCAGCCGCGGCGGCTTGGTGCACGACCTCCTCTACCGCGACGTGTGCATTCGCAACACCACCAATCCGCTGGTCTTTACGCCGCTCTACACCACGTTCGCCGGCGATCTGCTTCCCGTCTACCGCGACATCAAAATTCAGGATGTACACATCCTCACGGCGGGCAGCTACACCTTTCTCGGCCTCGATGCGCAGCACAAGTTGGGCCTGACGCTCGACAACGTTTTTGCCGACGACCAGCAGCACTCTCGCATGTTGAACAAGGATGCGGATATCACCATCGGCAGGCGCGGCAACCTTGAGCCGGCCGGTGACAACGTCACCATTCAGCAGACGCCCGGTTCCGCACCAGGTACGCCGCTGGCTTGTGCGTCGCGCTTTGTCCCGTTCCCCGCCTTGCCCACGGCTCCTGAAATGGCGGGCGTGGTTCCGCCGGGAGACGAAACGCTCTACGTCGCGGCCGACGGCACGGGCGACTTCTACTCCATCCAGCGCGCTCTCGATGCCGCACCCAAAACCGGCGCACTCGTCCTCGTGGCGCCCGGAACCTATCGCGAAGTGTTGACCGTCGACAAGCCCAACATCCAGATTCGCAGCGCCAACAAGGACGCCTCCAAAACCGTCGTGGTCAACGACCGCAGCGCCGGAGCCAACGGCGGCACACTCCACTCCGCCACGGTCAACGTCACGGCCGACAACTTCTTCGCCGCGAACATCACCTTCGAAAACGACTTCAACCGCACCCATCCGCAGCTTCCGGCCGGTTCGCAGGCGCTGGCTCTCATGGTTACCGGCGACCGCGCCCTCTTTCACAACGTGCGCTTGCTCGGCAATCAGGACACGGTCTACGCCGGTAGCCGCAACTGCGCGCCCGACGGAGCCAATTGCATTCCCACCCGCCAATACTTCTCCGATTGCTACATCGCGGGCAATGTCGATTTCCTCTTCGGCGACAGCAAGGCCGTCTTCGACCGCTGCGAGATTCACAGCACCGCCCATGCCGGCGGCTACATCACCGCGCAGTCCAAGCACTACGCCAGCCAGGACTCCGGCTTCGTCCTCAACCGCTGCAAGCTCACGGCCGCCGATGGCGTCACGGGGCCCGTCTATCTGGGCCGTCCCTGGCGGTCGATGGCCACCGTGGTCGTTCTCAATACGGAGATGGGCAGTCACATCGATCCGGCAGGCTGGCGCGAATGGCATCCCGGTGAAACCCATTCTCTCGACACGGCGTTCTATGCCGAGTCGAATTCCACCGGGCCCGGCGCGCATCGCGATCAGCGCGATCCGCACACGCACTTTCTTACGCCGGAGCAGGCCCGTCAGTTTGAGCCCGCCGAGTTCTTGCGTGGTAGCGACAACTGGAACCCGCTGGAAACTCCCAAACAGTAAAATGAATCTGGATACGCAAGGCCACCAGTGGGCATGCACTTGGTGCGGCAGTCGCAGATCGTAAATCCCGGAGTGAGCCGGGGGCTTTAACCCCCGTATAGAGTCCACAGAGTCAACGGGGTCTTCAGGCCCGGGCTTTTGCTCCTTCGTCATGCCAGGAAAAAGTGCACCCGTGGTCGTACGGCACAGGGCGAATGTATTCGCCATCAGGGGCTGCGGCAAGCAGCACAATCAAAGTACAAGGAGCCAGCAATGAACGTAGCAATATCGATAATGGCGGCCCTGGCATTGGCGGTTCCCGCGGCCACGCTGACCGGCGACAAAACGCAAGTCATCTCCGCGCACGACCTGCAAACGCAGTTGGCGCAACTGGCTCCGCAGGCCAAAGCCTCAGGCAGCAGCGGCTCCACGCTGGCCACCTCCGGCAACCTGGCCCTCAAGCTTTCCGTGCGCATATCGAGCGGCGGCGCAGAGATCCACGCGCACTACGACGACCTGATGATTGTCCAGCAGGGAAGCGCCACGCTGATTACTGGCGGTTCGGTAGTGGATGCGCAAGTTGGCAAGGACGGCGAAACCAAGGGCAGTAGCGTCAAGGATGGCAAGTCGCAAACCATCGCCGTCGGCGACGTGGTCCTCGTTCCTGCGGGCGTCCCGCACCAGCTTCTGATTCCGCCCGGCACCCTCTACAGCGCCATGGTGGCCAAGGTAAAGGAGCCGTAGAGCGTTTCCGATCGAGTCGCCATTTTGAAAGGACGCGGCCGTGTTCCCTCTGGGTATTGCGTCACAATGCAGCTAACTTGCCAACTCGCTATCCCCGCTTGAGCGGGGGCTAACTCGCTGCATAGACTGACACGCGCTGTTCCTTTTTCGGATAGCTCAATTCGGAACAAAATCGGATCCGTCCAAAGCACAAACAAAAAAGGCCAGGCCTCACGCATCCGTGAGCCTGGCCTTTTTGTTTGTGTCCTAACTACGCGTTATACGTTGAGGAAGAAACGCGTCCGCCGCGTCCGGTCCAGTTGGTGTGGAAGAACTTGCCCCTCGGCTGGTCGACACGCTCGTAGGTGTGTGCGCCAAAGTAGTCGCGTTGCGCCTGCAGCAGGTTCGCCGGCAGCCGCTCGCTGCGCAAGCCGTCAAAGAAGGCCAATGCGGTCGAGAACGCCGGTGTCGGTACGCCCAGCTCAATCGCGTGCACCAGCGCCTTGCGCCACGACGCCTGGTACTGGTTGATCGCTCCAGAGAAGAAGCTGTCTAGCAGTAGATTTTCCAGCGCCGGGTTCTTGTCGTAGGCTTCCTTGATCTTGCCCAGGAACTGGCTGCGAATGATGCAGCCGCCGCGCCACATCAGCGCGATCCCGCCAAAGTTCAGATTCCAGCCATTCTCCTTGGCTGCGGCCCGCAGCAGCATGTAGCCCTGCGCATACGAAATCATCTTCGAGCAGTAAAGCGCGCAGCGCACATTCTCAATGAATGCCGCGCGGTCGCTCACGGCAGCCTTCGTTGCCGGTCCTGCAAGAATCTTCGACGCCGTAACGCGCTCTTCCTTCAGCGCCGACAGGCAGCGTGCAAACACCGACTCGCCGATCAACGTAACCGGCTGGCCCAGGTCGAGCGCGCTGATTGCCGTCCACTTGCCCGTGCCCTTTTGGCCGGCCGCGTCCAGAATCTTGTCCACCAGCGGCTTGCCGTCTTCGTCCTTGTGGGCAAAAATCTCGCTGGAAATCTCGATCAGGTAGCTGTCCAGCTCGCCCTTGTTCCACTCGGTGAACACTTCGTGCAGTTCGTCGGCGCTCAGGCCCAGCCCGCGTTGCAGCAGGTCGTAGGCTTCGCCAATCAGCTGCATGTCGCCGTACTCAATGCCGTTATGCACCATCTTCACGTAGTGGCCGGCGCCGTTCTCGCCCACCCAGTCGCAGCACGGAGTTCCGTCCTCGACCTTGGCGGCGATCGCCTGGAAGATGTCTTTCACATGCGGCCACGCCGCGGGATTGCCGCCGGGCATGATCGAAGGACCGCGGCGCGCGCCCTCTTCACCGCCCGAAACGCCGGTGCCGACAAACAGAATGCCCTTGGCCGCCAAGTCCTGCGTGCGGCGGTTCGAGTCCGTAAACAGTGAGTTGCCGCCGTCGATAATGATGTCGCCGGCTTCCAGGTGCGGCAGCAGCTGGTCAATCATCTTGTCCACGGTGTCGCCGGCCTTGACCATCAGCATCACGCGGCGGGGCCGCTTCAGCATGCTGGTGAACTCTTCAATGGAGTGCGCCCCCACAACCGCGGTTCCCTTGGCCTCGTTGGCCACAAAGTCGTCCACTTTGGACACGGTGCGGTTGAAGACGGCAACTTTAAAACCGTGGTCGTTCATGTTGAGGACAAGATTCTGTCCCATGACGGCGAGGCCGATCAGGCCAATATCACACGATGCGTCTGCCATACGATCTCCTGAATCTCCCTGAGATGATACTGCGAATGAGTGCCGCGTGTGACAGAAACTCCAGCCGCACACGCTTGTCCCCGCCCGGCGATCCTCGCCTGAGGATCGCCGTCGCCGGGGACCGTAGTTTCTTCTACCGCTGAATGCGCGCCGAACCGCCCTTGGCGAAAGCCCGCACCTGGTCCACTGTGGCCATGGTCGTGTCGCCCGGATAGGTGGTCAGCAGCGCGCCGTGCGCCCAGCCCAACTTCACCGCCTCTTCCGGCGTCTCGCCGCTCAGCAGGCCATAAATGAACCCGGCCGCATAGCCGTCGCCGCCGCCCACGCGGTCAATCACCGTCAGCTCCGCCGTCGGCGCCGTGTAGGTCTTGCCGTTCATCCACGCCACCGCGCTCCAGCTGTGATGGTTGGTGTTGTGCACCTCGCGCAGCGTGGTCGCCACAACCTTTACCTTGGGATACTTCTTCGTCACCTGGTCGATCATGCCGAAGAACACGCTCGGGTCCAGCTTCGATTTGGCCGCCACTTCCGGTCCCGGAATCCCCAGGCCCTTCTGCAGATCCTCTTCGTTGCCCACCAGCACGTCCACGTTCTCCACGATCTTGCCGATCGTCTCCACGGCCTTCTCCGCGCCGCCGCTAATGTCCCACAGCTTCTGCCGGTAATTCAAATCGAACGACGTGATCGCGCCCGCCGCCTTGGCTTCCTTCATCATCTCGGCAGCCAGCGGAGCGGTCGTCGGCGAAAGCGCCGCAAAAATGCCGCCGCAGTGCACCCAACGCACACCCTGGGCAAAAATTGCTTTCCAATCAAAATCGCCCGGCTTCAGCAGTCCGGCAGCCTCGTTCGAGCGGTTGTAAAACACCACGGGGGCGCGCACGCCGGCGCCGCGGTCGCTGTAGACGGTGGCCATGTTCGGCCCGGTCACGCCGTCGTGCTTGAAGTGCTTGTAATAGGGCTTCACGCCCATCGCGCGCACCCGTTCCGCAATCAGGTCGCCGATCGGATAGTCCGACATGGCCGACGCAATGGCCGTCTTCATGCCGAAGCAGTCCGACAGGTTCGCCGCCACGTTGAACTCGCCGCCGCTGACGTGAATCTGGCATTCGGTGGCCTTGCGGAAGGGGATGATCCCCGGATCGAGCCGGTGCACCAATGCGCCCAGCGACAGAAAATCCAATGCAGCATCCTTGCGGATATCCAACCCATGACTCATCGGTCGTTCACTCCTTGTTTTTTGGTGCGAATCTCAAAATACTTCGTCGATGCAAAAAAGCCGGGACCAGCGAAATTGTACCCTCTTGCCCCAAAGATTGTGACGCAGAAGTGGAGTCGCGGTCTGACCACAAGGATACACGCGGCACAAGACCTTGCCAATAAGTTGAGAAAGTATTTGTGCGGCAAGACATTGATGTTAATCTTTCTATATCCGCAAAATCAGTTAAATCATTGGAGTATCGACACAATGCCACGCCAGAGGCAGGATGAGCCCGACAACGACCGCACCATGAAAGTGGTCGACCACATCCGCGCCATGATTGAGAAGGGGACCCTCCAGGCCGGCGACAGAATTCCTCCCGAGCGCGAGCTTGCCCGCACCCTTAATATCAGCCGCGCCAGCCTCCGCACCGGCCTCGGTTACCTCGTGGCGATGGGCGTCATGAAGGTGCGGCACGGTGTCGGAACCTTCATCGCCGACGGACCGGCCCGCTTCAGCAATGCCTCTCTGGGCCTCATGGGCGCGCTTCACGGCTTCCAGTTCTGGCAGATGTTTGAGGCCCGCCTGATTATGGAAGGCAATCTGGCCGCCCTCGCCGCCGAACGCGGCAAGGAAGAGCACCACGCCGCCCTGGCGGAAGAGGTGTTGGAGATGTACGCCGTCGCCGACACCCCCGGTGACTTCCTCAAGCACGACGTGCGTTTTCACCGCATCATCGCCCAGGCCTCCGGAAACCCGATCCTCGCCGCCCTCATCGAAACCGTCACCTCGGCCATGTATGAGAAGCGGAAAGATACTGTCGAGCGCGCGGACTACCTCCGCGAAATGGCCGAGATGCATCGCGAAATCTTCCGCGCCATTCACACCCGCAACCCCGAAGAGGCGCGCAAGCAGATGGAGAATCACCTGCGCGTCGCCGAGAATGCCCAGAACATGGAAATCCCCGGCCCCGCAGAGAAGCGCCCAACTCCAAGACGCGGACAGCTCCCGCCGGTCTTCAATGGCGGCAGCTCTGCGTAGAAGCAGCTTCATCCCCCTGAAATAGTCGTAAGAGCCAGGGCCTTCACAGACTGCGAAAAGACTCTCAAAACAGCTAGGACAAATTCGCAGTTGGTGCAGAGTGGCTTCGAAAGGTGCCGCAAGTGCCTCAAAATCAGCCGGGCTTTAACCCGGAGGGCAGGCGGTCAATCCCTTTACGGGCAATATCCTCGATGCACAATGCTCGCGGAGGCTCTCACCGGAACCTGCTGAGATGAGCTTGGAGGGTAGGTTGCCGGCGTGGCAGCCGTCCCGCAGGGCCGGCACGAGAGTAGCCCCGGGTGGAGCGTAGCGCAACCCGGGGACCGCTGAAAATGGGGCCCCAGGTGCCTCGCATTTGGGCACCTGGGAGAGCACATACCTCGGCATGAGAAAGCTCAAAAGCTTCAGTCAACACACATTACTCCGGATATGTCGCCTCATCGCAACTGGCCTACTCCGCTCGGTTCCTCGCCAAACCGAAGATATCTCCTATGGGGCACTACCAACCCTTCGCCCGCAAGGCAACCGATGCGACGGGCCAAGCTCGACACCAGTACCCCTCGTTCGCACCCCGCTTGCCGACAATAACTCTCCCCTGGCGCACACTGGCAGAGGGTTAGAAATATGCTCGGTCCAATCGGTCGTACAAAACGCCGCCATTTGTCCGCACCGTACCCCAATACCCCCTCCCCCTCCCTCTATTTTGCAACTCCTGTTGTAACCGTAGATATGAAGGTAAGTCGCACGGAATGAATATCTTCTCGACGACATTCCTCCGCTTCAAGGCAAGCAAAAAGGCCCGATTTCAGCCTGTTTCCGGTCGTTTTTTGGCTAAAAACACCGTGTTTTGCATCAAAAAAAGCCCAACCGGAACGCGGTTGGGCTTTTCTGTTGCATGAAGAAGCGGCCAGAGCTCAGGCTCGCCCTGCAAACTCTCCCGTTTCCGTATAGACCTTCAGCTTGTCCCCGATCTGAATGAACAACGGCACCTTCATTTCCATGCCGGTCTCCATCTTGGCCAGTTTTGTCACGCTGCCGCTTGAGGAGTCGCCGCGCACGGCCGGTTCCGTATACTCAACCGCAAGCTCCACCTGCGCCGGCAACTGCAGCCCGATGGGATTGCCGTTGTACTTGTGCAGTTGGATGATCGCGCCCTCTGCCAGGTAGTCCAGGGCGTCGCCCAGCATTCCCTCGGTCAGGGTCAGCGTATCGTAGGTTTCCTGATCCATGAAGTGGGAGCCATCTCCGTCGCTGTACAGATAAGAGGCTTCGACCATTTCCAGGTCCGGTTCCTTGAACTTGTCGCTGGCCTTGAAGGTCTTGTCGAAGACGGCGCGGGTCAGCAGGTTGCGCATCTTCAAGCGCACCAGGGTCTGGCCGCCTCGCGCGGTGGGAGTGGAAACTTCCACATCCAGGCAGTAATAGGGAGTGTTTTCAAACTCAAAATACATCTTGCGCTTGACGTTAATTGCTTCAATCAATGCAGCCATGGGTTCCTCGGAGACAGCTTCTGAAGCCGAAAACCCCCAGGGATTTTCACCGGCTCCTCGCCAATTATAGGGGGTATCGCCCCCGCGGAGACAGCCGCAGCAGCCGTCTACCAGAACGTGCAAGCCACCAAATGCGGAGGCCCCGCATGGTTGTCCAAAATCTGCGTGCGGATCACGGCTTCCATATTCATCCACTGCCAGTCGCGCGGAGCGTGCGCGGCAAGCTCCGCGGTCCGCGCCGGGTCCAGCAGGAACCGGGCTGCGGCCGCGGTGCCGTTGGCGCCCAACCCCGCCGCCACCAGCACCGGCCGTCCCGTCGTCTGGTCAAAGATGCGCGCCACCAGGGCGAAATCCTCGCTGGCCCGGTCTGCGGGCTGGGCCAGATCCAGGCTCCACCCGCCCTGCTCGGGATGTTGCCGGTCCTCGATGCCGAACACATACGAGGGGGGATGCGGTACAAAGTGGTAGCGCAACGGCCCAGTCACCCGCAGGGTCCACACGTTGGACATCCCGCCCACCAGCACGCTGGCCCCGCTCTGCAGTTCGGGATACGTGGCCTGGGTCGAAAGTTCCAGCGTGTACGGCTTGTTGCGGTGCGCCAGAAAGCCCACGATGCCCGACAAGGCCAGGCTGTCCCGATAGTTCACCAGTTCGCCCATACGCAGCGCGCTCAACTGCCCGCCGCTCTGCGGGTCCTGGGCAGAACTCACCGTGGCGGAAAGGTCGGAAATCACCAGCCGCACCTGCCCCGGCTCCTTCAGAATCGGTGCCCAGAGTTGCCGGTCGGCTGTGCGCGCCGCTTGCCGTGCGTTCCACCAGAACAGCGACCCGGCCGCCAGAACCAGCAGCGTCGCCGCAGTCGCCAGCGCCCAGCCTCTACCGGAGAACACCGCCAACTTGTGCGGCGCGCCTGTCCTGGTCGGCGGCTCGGGGGCCCCCCCGGTCTGCGCCTCGTCAGCCTCCGGCAAGCCGTTGGAATTCAGTAGAGGCCCCGCAGTCCCATGGTGTTTCGTCGCGCCATCGTCGGCCGTCAGTTCCAAACTCGCGGACAGATGCTCGTGGACTAGCTCTTCCGCAGGCTGAAACACCGGCACGTAGCTCCCCGGCCGCAGATCGATTTGCAACTGTCCGGCGTGCTCCGGCTGGTGGTAATACTGAGCAATCCGCTTGCGTACCTCGCCGGCAGCCAGCCGGACCACCGTGTCTTGATTGGTGTCGTAGTCCGGCGAACGGTGAAACACCGTCACGCCCAGCGTGCGTTCCTTCAGCAGGGCATCGTTCCCGGCCAGCGCCTGCTCCACCAAAAATCGCAGCAGGGCGGGGTAGCGCTTGCTGTTGCAGAACAGAGGATTCGCCAGCATCCGCTCCATCTGGCTCAGCACGGCTTTGCGGTCGGCCTCCGTGGCCGGGAGCCAGTCGCCGGGATGTTGTCCTTCTTCCGTCATGCGTTCCGTTCTCGAGTCTCCCATTCCGCAGCCTGTGCGCACGGCCAAACAATGCACCGATCAACGTAGCATACGTCCACTGTGCCGCGTCGTGCCATCGCTTCAAATCATGCCAAGTAAAGCAACTTCCTCCGTCCGGCCTCGCCCTGTGCGGGTTTCCACCGTAGCACCCTTGCGCCCCTGTGTCGCGGCTCCTACCATCATCGTCGAGTTACGGGAGATCCCTGGCTTCATCCAGAATGCAGGGCAGGCTTCTGATCTGCTCCTGCATCCAGCCAGAGACGGCCCATTGAGAGAGGTGGAAACCTGTGATGAGGCTATCGAATTGCCGAAATCGCGCCGTATGCGCGCTCGTTTTGGCTGCGTCCTTTGTTGTGGCTCCGCTGGCGGTTGCCCAGTTCCCTGGCATGCCGCAGCCCAAGCACTACCCCTGGTCCGATGCCAGCCTGTCGCCCGACGTGCGCGCCGACCTGGTCATCAAGGAACTCACGCTCGACGAGAAAATCTCCCTGCTCCACGGCCAGGGCATGCCCTTCTTCGTCACCACCGTCACCGAGTCCAACGGTGGAGCGGGCTACTCCAATGCCATTCCGCGCTTGGGAATTCCCGCCATCCAGATGGCCGACTCGGCCTATGGCGTCACCCGCGGCGCGGCCGCCGGACGCTACTCTACGGCGCTGCCCAACAACCTGGCAGCGGCCTCGTCCTGGGACCCGCAGGCCGCCTTTGAATATGGCGCTTTGATCGGCCGCGAACTCCGCGCCCAGGGCTACAGCATGTCGCTCGGCGGTGGCGTCAACCTGCCCCGCGAGCCACGCAACGGTCGCACCTTCGAGTACCAGGGCGAAGATCCCCTTCTGGCCGGCACGCTCGATGGCAACTTCGTCAAGGGTGTCCAGTCCGAACACATCATCGGCGACCTCAAGCACTACGCCCTCAACGACCAGGAAAGCGGTCGCAACGCCGTCAACGCCAACATCGACAAGCGCTCCATGCGCGAAACCGATCTGCGCGCCTTCGGAATCGCCCTCGCCATCTCCGATGCGGGCGGCGTCATGTGCTCCTACAACCGCGTCAACGGCGACTTTGCCTGCGAAAACAGCTACCTGCTCACCGACGTGCTGAAGAAAGCCTTCCAGTTCAAGGGCTTCGTGCTCTCCGATTGGGGTGGCACCCACTCCGCCGCCAAGGCCTCCCATGCCGGCCTCGACATGGAGCAGCCGGACAAGTACTTCTACAGCGACGAACTGAAAAAGTCCACCGAGAGCGGCGATGTTTCCCAGGATGAGATCAACGATCATGTGCACCGCATCCTGCGCACCATCTTTGCCACCGGCCTGTTTGACAACCCTGTTGAAAAGCAGGTGCCGGACGTGGAAAAGGGGTACGCCACCGCGCAGAGCATCGCGGAAAAGAGCATTGTCCTGTTGAAAAACCAGCACAATGTGCTGCCCCTGGCCCCTGGCCTGCACACCCTTGCGCTGATCGGCGGCCATGCCGACGCGGGCGTGGTTTGCGGCGGCGGCTCGGCGCAGGTCGATGCGCCCGGCGGCTCCGTCGTTCCTCCTCCTCCGCCGGGAAAGAACCCCTTCGATGCCCTTACGCATCAGGTATGGCTGCCCAGCTCGCCGCTGCGCGCTCTCACCGCCAAGCTGCCCTCGGCCAAGGTTTCCTACGTCTCCGGGGACGATCTGGCTGCGGCCGCAACCGCTGCCAAGCAGGCCGATGTGGCCATTGTCTTCGCCTATCAGTGGGAGTCGGAAGGCATGGACCTGCCCACTCTGAGCCTCGCCGCCGAGCAGAACAAGTTGATTGAAACCGTAGCCACCGCCAACCCCAAGACCATTGTGGTTCTTGAAACCGGCAGCCCCGCCACCATGCCCTGGATCGACAAGGTAGCCGGCGTGGTCGAGGCTTGGTACCCCGGCATCCGCGGCGCCGAAGCCCTGGCCAATCTGCTCACCGGCCAGGTCAATCCCACCGGCAAACTGGCCATCACCTTCCCCAAGAGCGATGCCGATCTGCCGCACCCCACGCTGATCTTGCCGCCGCCCGAGTCGGAACCGAACTATACGGCCATCGGTGGCGACATCTCCAACTTCATGAGTGTCATGGCCAAGGGCATGCCGCCCTTCCAGACCACCTACGACGAAAAGCTCAAGGTCGGCTACAAGTGGTACGACGCGGAGAAAAAGCCCGTCCTGTTCCCCTTCGGCTTCGGCCTTTCCTACACCACGTATGCTTACTCCGGCCTCACCGTCAAGAGCGGCGAAACACTGACCGTTTCCTTTACGGTGAAAAACACCGGCAAGCGCTCTGGAACCGAGATTGCCCAGGTCTACGCGTCGCTGCCCGACTCCGCTGGCGAGCCGCCCAAGCGCCTCATCGGCTGGACCCGCGTCGAACTGGCTCCCGGCGAATCCAAGCAGGTCTCCATCCCCGTCGACCACGAGCGTCTGAGCATCTATGACGAAACTTCGGATAGCTGGAAGCTCGTTCCCGGCAACTACACCGTCCTCGCCGGAGGCTCCTCGCAGGATCTTCCCCAGCATCAGCAAATCGCTCTGCAGTAGTCCAACTGGCTGTCCCCGATTCGTGGCCTCGCTCTGCTCCTCAGGCGAGGCCGCATTTTTTTGGTGCAGTATCTCGCGGAACGAAGCATCCTGGCTGTACTCCATGAATTTTGGTGCCCTACCCTCGCCGCGCTTTTGTCCTTGCAGCTAGGGTGGGCTGGCATGACGCTCAACCATAGAGCCCGCAACCGCGCCTCTCGTATACTCAACCCAGATATGAGCACGCATCTGGACAAAATCCTCGTTGAAACGCGGGCCACGGTTGCGGCGGCCAAGGCGCAGGTTCCGCTGGCCGAACTGGAGCGGCAGGCCTCTGCTCACCGGCCGCGCGGCTGGGCGGCTGCCCTACGCAAACGGGCTGAAGTCGTTCCCGCCATCATTGCCGAAATCAAGAAAGCCTCCCCCTCCAAAGGCCTCATTCGTGAAGACTTCGACGTGGCCTGGCTGGCCGGTCGTTATCGCGCGGGCGGCGCGGCGGCGCTTTCCGTTCTGACCGACGAGCCCTTTTTCCTGGGCAGCCTGCGCAACCTGGAGCTGGCCTCCGCGGCGGTGCCGCTGCCTTGCCTGCGCAAGGATTTCGTGGTCGACGAGTACCAGATTGCCGAAGCCCGCGCCCATCGGGCAGACGCGGTTTTGCTCATCGTGGCCGCGCTCACCGACGCCGAACTTAAGCGCTTCGCCCAGGCCGCGCACCAGTTCAAGTTGGACGTCCTGGTCGAAGTCCACACTGGCGAAGAGCTCGACCGCGCACTCGACACACTGGGCGCAACCGGTGCGGACGCCATCGGCGTCAACAACCGCAATCTCAAAACGTTTGACGTCAATCTCGAAACCTCCCTCAGTTTGGTGAGCCGAATTCCGGCCGGCGTCGTCAAAATAGCAGAGAGCGGTATCTCCACCTCCGCGGATCTCACCCGTCTCCGGACGGCAGGGTTCGAGGCCTTTCTAATCGGCGAAAGCCTGATGCGCCAGCCCGACCCCGGAGCGGCTTTGGCCGCCCTGCTGGCAGGAGCCGTCGTGAAGCCATGAGCCTGTGGATCAAAATCTGCGGCAACACCTCCTTGAAAGACGCCTTGCTGGCCGTCGAGGCCGGAGCGGACGCCGTAGGCTTTGTGTTTGCGCCCAGCCCGCGCCAGGTGACGCCGGCTCAGGTCGCGGCCATCGTCCCTCATCTGCCACCGCCCGTGGAAAAGATTGGCGTCTTTGTGGATGCCGCGCTGGAGGAGATTTACGCCACCGTGCGAGAGTGCGGCTTGACCGGCGTGCAACTCCACTCCGACGCCGGCCCGGAATTGCCCGCCAAACTCCACCTGCACCTCGGCCCGCAGATCAAGATTCTGCGCGTGGTGCATTTTGAGGCCGCAGCCGCGGATTCGGCGGTGGAACAGATCGCCCTCCACGTCCGCAACCCTCATATCGACGCGGTGCTGGTCGATTCGCGCACCGCCACAGCCGTCGGCGGCACCGGCGTCCCCTTCGATTGGGAACTTGCCAGCACAACCCTCTTCCACAACGAGGAAGCGCAAACGCGCCTCATTGCCGCCGGCGGCCTGACCCCGCTCAACGTGGCCCAAGCCATCGCCACCCTCCGCCCCTGGGGCGTGGATGTAGCCTCCGGCGTAGAGGCCGCCCCAGGCAAGAAAAGCCAAGCCAAGGTAAAGGCGTTTGTGATTCAGGCCCGGGCAACGGAACTCAGGTAGAGCCGTTGCTGCCAAGCGAGTCATGAGGCCCTGCTCAATCAATAAATGCCCTATTGCGCATAATGCCCTATGTGGCATAATGAGCGCATGAGCTGGTTGGTCGATTTCCACCCGATCTTCAAAGCAGAGTACGACAAGTTGCCAGAGCCTGTGCAGGACGAGCTGGTCGCTGCCCTTGTTCCGCTGCAGGAGTTTGGACCAGCGTTGGGGCGGCCTGATGTGGACACACTGAACGGTTCGCACTACGCCAACATGAAAGAGCTTCGCTTCAGGGCAGATGGAGGCGTCTGGCGCGTTGCTTTCGCCTTCGATCCGCGACGAAACGCAGTCTTGCTCGTAGCCGGAGACAAATCGGGCGTGAGCGAAAAGACGTTTTACAAACGGCTGATCGGCAAAGCCGATAAGCGATACAGAGAACACCTTGAAACTCTTGAGTCAAAGGAGTAGCTGCGATGTATAGACCCATTCCGCTAGAGGAAGTGATTGCTGCGATGCCAAAGGAAAGGCAAGAGGCCGTTGCAAAAAGGGGAGCCGAGTTGGTGGCCAAGGTAAGGCGGCGGATGACCTTGGCGGAACTGCGCAAGGGGCGCAAGATCAGTCAGGCAACCGTTGCGGACGCTCTGGGGATTGGCCAGATGCAGATTTCGCGCTTGGAAAAGCGCAAGGACCCGCGCCTGTCAACCATGCAGCGCACCGTGGCAGCTATGGGGGGCCAGCTTACCTTGATTGCCACCTTCCCAGACCAAGAGCCGGTGATCCTCACGTCTCCGCTTAAGGAAACGGCGCGGCGGGTGAAGACGGCCTGACTGCGGTGATCGCTATTTCGCATTTCAAAGGCGAGTGTGGGGCACCAGCCAAGGAATCCCCACTTGCCGCTTAAAACGGATTCTTCAGATGGAAGAGGATGATGAAAGGGTAGAGCGCTGCGCAGAAGCAGGCACTTGCAACGCAAACCCATCCAGTGAATTGCATAAGGCTCGCATGGAATCCAGTTTTCGGCTCTTTTCCGAAGTTAAGCGAGCGACCTTCTGCGGGGCGTGGGCCATGTACCACCCTAAAATTCCGACTGCAATATCGAACCCTAGATCGAGCAGGTCCCACAGCACCAGATGCATGCGGAATTATAGAGGCTTGTCGGTAGTGCGTCTTCCGAAGGGTTTGTACATCTGCACGCTACTAATCAACACGGCTACCCACCCCTAGTACACTGAAATGTTCCCCCCAACTTCGCGCTCAATGGCGCAGGAGGCCCCCATGGCATCAACCATTCTTCCCTCGATCCCTTCCCAGTCGCGCCCCGGGCGCTTCGGCATCTACGGCGGCCGCTACGTGCCAGAGACCCTGGTGGCGGCGTTGGACGAGTTGGAGCGCGAGTACGACCTGGCCAAGGCCGACCCTGCCTTTCATGCCGAGCTCGACGACCTCCTCAAGAACTACGCGGGCCGTCCCACGCCTCTCTACTTTTGCAAGCGCCTGACCGAGCAGCTCGGCGGGGCCAAAATCTACCTCAAGCGCGAAGACCTGCTCCACACCGGCGCGCACAAAATCAACAACGCCCTCGGCCAGGGCCTGCTCGCCAAGCGGATGGGCAAAAAGCGCATCATCGCCGAAACCGGTGCCGGTCAGCACGGCGTCGCCACGGCCACCGTCTGCGCCCTGCTGGGCATGGAATGCGTCATCTACATGGGCGACGTGGACATGGCCCGCCAGGAGCTCAACGTCCTGCGCATGCGTCTCCTCGGCGCGGAAGTCCGCGGCGTTTCCTCCGGCTCCAAAACCCTCAAGGATGCCATCAGCGAGGCCATGCGCGACTGGGTCACCAACGTCCGCACCAGCTATTACCTCCTCGGCAGCGCCCTCGGCGCGCATCCCTACCCGACCATGGTCCGCGATTTCCAGCGCGTCATCAGCATTGAGATGAAGCAGCAGATCCTCGAAAAGGAGGGCCGCCTTCCCACCGCCGTTATCGCCTGCGTGGGCGGCGGCTCCAACGCCATCGGCGCTTTCTACGAGTTCATCCCCAACCGGGAAGTTCGTCTCATCGGCGTCGAAGCCGGCGGCCGTGGTACTGCGCTCGGCGAGCATGCGGCCCGCTTTGCTGGCGGCACTCCTGGCGTTTTGCAGGGAACTTTCTCCTACGTACTGCAGGATGAGAACGGCCAAATCGCCCTCACCCATTCGGTTTCCGCGGGCCTCGATTATGCCTCCATCGGCCCGGAGCACGCCGCCCTGCACGACTCGGGCCGTGCCGAATACGTCTCGCAAGATGATACGGCGGCCCTCGATGCAGTCGTTCGCCTTTCGCGTACCGAGGGCATTCTGCCTGCCATTGAGAGCGCTCACGCTGTGGCCGAGGCCCTGCGCCTTGCTCCCACAATGGATCCCCGTGACATACTGGTGGTGAACCTTTCTGGACGCGGCGACAAGGACATGGGCATTCTGGCCCACGAGTTGAACATCCAGGGAGCGTAACCGCAGATTCCGATGCCGATTCTTTTTGAGCACAAACCGGGCCTTGTGGTGTACCTGACGGCTGGCGATCCCAGCCTCGATGCCACGCGCGCCATCGCGCTCGAAGCCATCGACGCGGGTGCCTCGGTCATCGAGCTCGGCGTGCCTTTCAGTGATCCGCTGGCTGACGGCCCGGTCATTCAGCGCGCCATGGAGCGTGCCCTGGCCCAGGGAATCAGCCTCAAAGACGTACTCAAGCTGGCCGGAGAAATCCGCGCCGCGCGTCCTGCGGCGGGCTTGGTCGTCTTCAGCTATCTCAATCCCATCCTGCGTTACGGCCTGCACAAGTTTGTAGACGATGCGGCCGCCGCCGGTGTGGACGGCGTTCTCGTCACCGACCTGATTGTCGAGGAAGCTGGCGAGTATCTGGCCGAAATGGGCCGCGTGCATCTCGCCCCGATTTTTCTGGCCGCGCCCACCAGTCCCGACGAGCGGCTCCAGGCCATCGCCACCCATTCCAAAGGGTTCGTTTACGCCATCTCCCGCGTCGGCATTACCGGCACACAGCAGACCATGACCTCCGACGCAGCCTCCCTCGTGGCGCGTATCAAACGATGGACCAAGCTGCCGGTGGCCGTCGGTTTTGGCATCTCCAACGCGGAACATGTTGCCCAAGTGGCCCAGTTCGCGGATGCAGCGGTGATCGGCAGCGCGATTGTTCAGTTGATCGAGCGGTCAACCCCCGCAACAGCACCCGATGCAGTGGCTCGATTTATCAAGGGCCTGCACCTGCCTGAGGCGGCGCCGGCCCGTTAAACGCAAAGCACTCCGCGGGCGGTGCAGCCATGGAACGGCTGATCGCATTCAATCGATTCAACTCTTGCTCCCATGCTTCCGGGCACAGGCCCTTCTGTATGCAGGTTTGTGCCCAGGTTGCACCACGAGGATCAAATGACGCTGGAAGAATTGCGGAAGCAAATCGACGCCCTGGACCGCCAACTGGTGGAACTGCTGAGCGAGCGGGCCCGCGCCGTGTTGCACATTGGCCACCTCAAGCTGCAAATCCATGCGCCGGTCCACGAGCCGGCTCGGGAAAAGGTGGTCTATGCCAATGTGCGCGCGGCCAACAAAGGCCCTCTGCCGGACATCGAATTGGTGCGTATCTTCGAGCGCCTCATTGACGTGATGCGATCCATGGAGATGCACGAGACGGAATTGGAGAAGAACGCCCTTGCGGTTGCGCAGGGCCAGGCTACAGGTGCACAGGCGCCTGAGACAGGGAATAGGCAATGATCGTTGCAATGCAGGAAAATGCCACGGAAGACCAGATCGATGCAGTAACCGACGCCATGGTGGAAGCCGGCGTAAGCGTACACAGAACCACCGGCGCCACCCAGACCATTCTGGCTGGCGTGGGACCCACCGCCACTCTGGATATCGATACATTCGAGCAGTTGCCCGGCGTGCTGCACGTCCACCGCATCACGGTGCCTTACAAGCTCGCCGGCCGTGCCTTCCGCCCCGAAGGTACTGTGGTCGAATTTCCCAACGGCGCCAAAATCGGTGGCAACCAGGTCGCCGTCATCGCCGGGCCCTGCTCCATTGAGAATCGCGAGCAGATCTTCACCATCGCCAAGTGCGTCAAGGACGCCGGCGGCCAGTTCCTCCGCGGAGGTGCTTTCAAACCCCGTAGCTCGCCCTACGCCTTCCAGGGCATGGGCATCCCGGGCCTGCAGATGATGCACGAAGCCGCCCAGGCCAACGGCCTCATGACCGTCACCGAGGTCATGGAGATCTCGCAGATCGAGCCCATGCTGCCCTACACCGACTGCTTCCAGGTCGGCGCGCGCAACATGCAGAACTTCAACCTGCTCCGCGAGCTCGGCCAGATTCGCAAGCCGGTCCTCCTCAAGCGCGGCATCGCCGCCACCATTGAGGAACTCCTGCTCTCCAGCGAATACATCATGTCCGGCGGCAACTACGAAGTCATCGTTTGCGAGCGCGGCATCCGCACCTATGAGACCGCCACTCGCAACACCATGGACATCTCGGCCATCCCGGTGGTGCACAAGCTCTCGCACCTGCCCATCGTGGGCGATCCCTCCCACGGCACGGGCCGCCGCGACATGGTGGCTCCCATGGCCAAGGCCGCCGTGGCCGCTGGAGCCGATGCCATTCTGGTCGAGATTCACCCCAACGCCGACAAGGCCGCCTCCGACGCCGCGCAGACGCTCTACTTCGATCAGTTTGAAAAGTTGATGGTCGATCTCCGCGTAGTGGCCCAGGCAGTCGGCCGCACGCTCTAGCGGTCAAAAACAGCGGGGTTAGCGGCGTTCGCGGAGCTAGCAAAAGCGAACTCCGCGACCACGCGCGCGGTGCGGCTGGGTACCCTCTGCGTGGCGCGTCGCAAAGCGCCCAATCCGGAGGGAGGCGGGGG
>Ga0224530_1000422_pt1 | contig 28580 bp, 21 predicted proteins | sample CBST75metaG_FD_179873 | JGI IMG/M metagenome (GOLD analysis project Ga0224530, IMG submission 179873) | Peat soil microbial communities from Stordalen Mire, Sweden - C.B.S.T75 | ecosystem: Environmental > Terrestrial > Soil > Wetlands > Peat | place: Sweden: Norrbotten County, Stordalen Mire...
AGGGAACCTCTGAACAAGTACCAGATTCAAGAAAAACCATCCCTCAGGGGCTAAAGCCCGCGTTGATGATGCGGACGTTAGCGGCACGGCTAAAGCCGTGCCCTTTCAAAACAGGCTTATTCAGAGCCTTCTTAGGAGAGCGACAATGGGCCTTTATGCGGCGGCGGCACCAACGCTGTCCAGTTTGGCGAGAGCTTCGTCCGGGAGTTTGAGCGTGGCAGCCTTGAGGTTTTCGCGGAGATGCTGGACCGACGACGTGCCGGGAATCAGCAGGATGTTCGGCGACCGCTGCAGAAGCCAGGCAAGCGCCACCTGCATGGGAGTGGCATGGAGGGAAGCGGCGACTTCATTGAGGCTGGAGGACTGCAGCGGAGAGAATCCTCCCAGGGGGAAATACGGCACATAGGCGATGCCCTCGGCTGCCAGAGCCTCGATGAATTCGTCGTCGCCGCGCTGGGCCACGTTGTAGAAGTTCTGAATACAGACAATCTGCGTGATGGCCTGGGCCTCGGCCAACTGCCGGGGAGAGACGGTGCTGAGTCCGATGTGGCGGATCAGGCCCTGCTGTTTGAGCTCGGCAAGCGCGGTGAGCGGCTCCTCGAACGGATCGTCCGTGGGTCCGGTGAGGCCGCCGAGGCGAAGATTGACGATATCGAGCGCATGGAGACCGAGATTGCGCAGATTGTCATGCACGGCGGCGATAACCTCCTGGCGCGAGCGGGCGTGAGGCCATGAGCCATCGCTACCGCGGCGCGCTCCCACCTTGGTCACGATGACGAGATCATCGGGATAAGGGTGCAGTGCCTCTTTGATGAGTTGATTGGTGACATGCGGGCCGTAAAAGTCGCTGGTATCGATGTGGGTTACTCCCGACTCGATGGCCTCGCGCAAAACCGCGATGGCACCGGGCACATCGCGCGGCGGGCCCCAGACTCGCTTGTCGCCCTCCTGCCCGGCGAGTTGCATGGCGCCATAGCCCAGGCGGTTCACGGTGATGGAAGTGTCAGGAAGGGTAAATGTGCCGCCAAGGTCAGAGTGCTCAGTCAATTTTGTCTCCTCAGAAGTTGCCGATGGGGGTGCGAATTGCTGCGTACAATCATTAGATGAAGGAACCTTCAGATTAGGAGTTCGCATTTGCAAAAGCGGGTGCAAAGCACGCTGGAGCCGCGCAAGTCGCCGGTTCAGGCACGCTCGACGGCAAGTGTCGAGGCGATTCTCAAGGCCACGATTCAGGTTTTGCTGAAGGTCGGCAAGGAGAGCCTGACAACCACCCGGGTCGCAGCCCGCGCCGGGGTTTCGGTGGGTACGCTGTATCAATACTTTCCGAACAAGAGCGCGTTGCTGCGGGCGGCATTGCAGCGCCACATGGATGAGATCGGAGCGGTTCTAGAAGCGGTGTGCCGCGAACAAGCCGGTTCTTCGCTGGAGAAGATGGCTACGGCGCTGGTGACAAGCTTTCTGGAAGCGAAGATGAACGATACGAAGACCAGCGTGGCGCTGTATTCGGTGAGTTCGGACGTCGACGGCGCACGAATCTCGCATGAGATGAGCCGGAAGATCCATCGATCGATCGTGACGATGCTTGCCACGGCCAAGAACGAATTGACCACAGATCCGCAATTGGTTGCTTCGATGCTACAGGCAACCATGGGGGGTGTGAGCCGGCGCCTGCTCGAATCCGCATCGCCGGAAAGCGATTATGAAACGTTGCGCGATGAACTGGTGTTCCTGGTGCGTGCCTATCTCCGTGCCTGCACGAAGGGCCGCAGACACGTATCCCGGGACGTCGCCGTCGCCGCTTCCCTTCCCCGCTTCGAGCGGTGACAATGAGGAGTGGACCTTCGGGCAAATTGCGCATGCACAGGCGGGAAATGCGGGTCCCTGCGGAGTTCGCAGCCGGATGGGTTACGGGCTGCGGGAGAATTTTCGGAAGAGCATTCCTCAGGGGGTAAAGCCCACCTCGATTTGATTGCAGTTGAGGCGCGACACGCAGCGGGTACCCGGTCGTGCCCTGAAAGGAAACAATATCCCGGTAGCACGAAAAGATGGACTTCACGCCGGCCCTACGGGACGGGTTGCATCGGCGGGCAACGTGACCCAGGGTTTCGCTCCGCTCCACCCTGGGCTATTCTCGTGATCTCCCTGCCGGGAGAAGGAACGGCCTCTGTTTCATGCCCCGTGGGTCAGCAAAGCCGCTGGACGACCGACGTGAGACGGGTCTTTTTCGCTGTCCTTTTCTCAGCCGTGTTTCTGCTGGGGCCGGCGGTGCTGGCGGCGCAAGGCGCTGCGGCTGACGCGCATGGGGGCCACCGGGGCGTTCGCTGGCTGATTCAGGAGCCGAGCGACGGCAACGAGACGGCGCAGGAACCGGTGGAGTCTCCGGCTCCGGAGCCGGCACAAGAGCCGGTAGAAGACACGGCAGCAAAAACTGCTGGCGGGCCGCTGGCAGCGGTGCGCGGCGTGGTGCTGAATGGCGCGACCGGGCAACCGCTGGCGCGGGCGCTGGTGCGGCTGGAAGGCGACGCCGCGACCGGCGCGCTGACCGACGGCGAAGGCCGGTTCGAGCTGCCGGGGATTCCGGCCGGTCCGCAGATTTTTCAAGTTCTGAAGCCGGGATTTCGCGACCCCAGCGCCCTGGAAGATGCCAGCAATGACGAGGAGCCGGCCAGCGCCGAGCAGAACGTGCTGGTGGCGGCGCAGATGCCGGAGCTGGCCTTTCGGCTGACGCCCACCTGCTCGATCCGGGGGCACGTGGAACTGTCGACCGGCGACCCGGCCGGGGGCATCGTGATGCGGCTGCTGCGGCAGTCGATCCTGAATGGGCGTGCGGGGTGGGGAGAGACCCGATTCGCCCGCACCGATACGCAGGGGAACTACCGCTTTGGCGGGCTGCCGGAGGGCGTGTACGCGGTGTACAACGATCCTTCGCTGGAGAGTACGCCCGCGACTACGCTGGTGGAACCGGGAAGCGACGGCAGCGTGGCGCGCAACGGTTACCCCGTGTTGTTTTATCCGGACGCGCACGAACTGGCCGGGGCGGCACGGTTGCGACTGACAGCCGGGGACCAGGAACAAGCCAACATGACGCTGACGCTGGAGCCGTTTCATACGGTAACGGCCACGATTCTTGCGCCCGGCGGGCACGTTCTTGCGCTGAAGCCCGGCGCCGCGGCGGCGAATGGCGGGGCGTTTCCGGCTCCGGCGCTGATGGACACCGAGGGGCATTACCTGCCCTACGACGCCCACTACGACGACACCACGCGCACGGTGCAAGCCACGCTGCCCGATGGAACGTATACGCTGACGGTGGTCATTCGAGACACGTCTCCCACGGCGGAGATTGAAGCCGCACAGGGAACGATCCGTCCCCGCTTTTTGGTGGGGTCCGCCGAGTTTGCGGTGGGCGGGCAGGCGGTGCGGAACCTGCAGATTCCGCTGTTTACGCCGCACAGCGCGCTGCTTCGTCTGCGGGCGCAGAGGGGCGGGCAGGGTGGCAGCTTTCCGGCGGCTGGGTTGCGCGCGGCGGTGCAGGTGGCCCTGAGCTATGCGGGCGAGTACCGGGTGGATGCGGGTGGACAGAAGATCGCGGAGTACGCCGGCCCGGACGCCGCGGACCTGATGCTGGCCCCGCCGTTTTCCTACTGGGTGCATACGATGGTCTACGGCAAGGGGCTTTGCGCAGGGACGCTCAACAGCAATGGGCCGAACCTGGCGCGGGAGCCGCTGGTGCTGAGCTACGCGGGATTTTCTGCGCCGATGGAGTTCACGGTGCGCAACGATTGCGCGCGGCTAAGCCTGAGCCTGCCCGCGACGGTGGCCACGCTGACGCCGGGGATTGAGCCGGTCTACACCGTTTATGCGGTACCGGAGTTCGACACGACGGCGGACGTGCAGCAGGTGACGCTGCGGCCCTCGTCGGGCGGCAGCCTGACGGTGGAGGGGCTCACGCCGGGCAACTACCGCGTGTATACCTTTGCCGCGCCGGTGGAACTGGAATATCGCAACCCGGCAGCGATGGCGCAACTGGAAGGCCAAGCGGTGACACTGACGCCGGGAGCCACGTCGAATCTTGTATTGGAGGTTCCGGGGCGCTGATGGTGCAGACTGGCTCAATTCGAACTGCACGCGGCGCGCTGGCGGCGTTGTGTTTACTGCTGCTTGGGGGCGCGGGAAATGGGGCATGGGCGCAAACAGTTCCCACACCTGCCGCGCCGGCACGATCGCCACAGAGAGCCGATTATGCACCAGCCGCGGGCGTGTATCGCGTGGCCGGGACGGTGGTGAATGCGGGGACGGGCGAGCCGGTGCGACATGCGATGGTGGCCTTGCTGGCGGTGGCCAATAGCCACACGGTGCAGTCGGTGCTGAGCGGCGAGGATGGGCACTTTGCGCTGGAACGGCTGCCGGCGGGCAAGTATCAACTGACAGCATCGAAATCGGGCTACCTGACGTCGTTCTACGACCAGCGGGAGTACTTCAATAGCGCCATTGTGACCGGCGAAGGGCAGGACACGGAGCATCTGACGTTCCGGCTGGCGCCGATGGCGGCCATTGTGGTTGCCGTGAGCGACGATGGCGGCGATCCGGTGGAAAAGGCCTCGGTGCTGTTCTTCCGGCGGGTGCATAACGAAGGGCAGGGCGAGCGCTTCCTGGCCAGGCATTGCATCGCCGACGACGCGGGAAGGTGCGAGATGGACGGCCTGGAGGCCGGCGAGTATTTCGTGGCTGCCTCGGCCAAGCCCTGGTACGCGATGCATGCGTCCACGGCCAGCGGAAGCAAGGGACAAGGCGCGACCCGCGGCAATCCCGCGTTGGACGTGGCCTACCCGGTAACCTTTTTCGACGGCGTGACCGACCAAGCCTCGGCCACGCCGCTGGTGCTGACGGCGGGACGGCAGGAACACATTGAGGTTGTGCTGCACGCCGTGCCGGCGCTGCACTTGTCGGTGCAGATTCCGCACAACGCGCAGGGCAGCTCTGCCCCGCCGCAACTGACCCAATCGATTTTCGGCTTCGTGTTGCCACAGGAAGGATCGTCCGCGCCCGCAGGGATGGAGAACGGGGTGGCGGAGTTTACCGGCGTGGCTCCGGGGAATTACGAGCTGCAGCAGGGCGGCCGGTTGGTGGAGCTGGAGGTTTCTTCCACCAACCAGCAGATTGCAGCGAACACGGGCACGCCCTCTCCGGCTGTGCATGCCACCGTGCGCAACGCCGGAGGCACGGCCCTGGCGGAGGTAAGCCTGCACCTGGTGTGGGCCGATCCGGCGCATCCCAGGCCCCAACTGCAAGCCAACTGCACCGCGGCCGAGTGCAGCTTTGAGGCGGTTCCGCCGGGCAACTGGGAGTTGTGGGCCACGAGCGACAACAACCTGCTGCCGGTGCTTTCCACGACGACGAACGGCCACAGCCACGCGGGGAACCTGGTGAGCGTGGCCGACCAGAATCTGGAGCTTGCGGTTGCGGTGCAACAGGCCGAGACGCGCGTGGAAGGGATGGCGCTGAAGGACGGCAAGGGGTTGGCCGGGGTGATGATCGTGCTGGTTCCGCAGAATGCAGGCGCACACAACGATTTTGTGCGGCGCGACCAGTCGGACTCCGACGGCAGCTTTTCGCTGCAGCAGGTGGCTCCGGGCAGCTATACGGTGGTAGCGATCGAGGGGGGCTGGGAGCTGGAATGGGCGCGTCCGGAGGTGTTGGCACCCTATTTGGCCAAGGGAATTGGGGTCACGGTGCCGAGGGAATCGCCGAAGATTGTGCGGATGCCGGTACCGGTTCCGGTGCAGCCGCGCGAACTGAAACCGACAAATCCACCCGAAACTCCGGCGGCGCCGGCTGAAACGCCGGGCGGGACTTCATTGAAACGGGGTGGAGAGGATAGTCTATGAAGGTACCGAATCACAGTCATGGCGCCGGCCCCAGGGAAACCCTGGAGCGGCAGGGTAGCCCAAGCACGGTATTGAGGAGAGTTTCAAGTTGAAGAGGACGTTTTTTCTTACGATTCTGGCCATGATTCCGGCCGCGCTTCTGCCCCTGGCGGCTTCAAGCCAGGTTGCCCCAGCCTCAGGGAAGGGCTCCGCTGTACAGGGTGAATCCTCCTACAAGTACACGGTCTACGCCGGCTACGGCTACACCAGCCTGAACCAGGTAGACCAGTCGCGCAGCGGATTGCAGGGCGTGAATGTGTCGGTGACCCGCAATTTCGGCAAGTACTTTGGCCTGACCGCGGACGGCGCCGACTACAAGTGGTCCGTTAAATCGGGCAACCCCGGAACGCCCACGGTGCAGACGGTCCTGTTTGGACCGGTGCTGCATGCCAACCTGTACGGAAAAGTGGACGGATACTTCCATGTACTGCTGGGCGGCGCACACACGGGCGGCGAAGGCATGACGCCCAAGGTTTCGTTTGCGGGCGGCATGGGCGTCGGCATGGACTACAACCTGAACCGGCGCTGGGCGATTCGCGCAGGCGGCGACGACATTGCGTCGTCGTTTGTGGCAGACCCCAACCACCTGGGCTACTCGACGCACGAGCATTGGAATGGGCGCGGCACCATCGGCGTGGTCTACAAGTTTTAAGCGGACAAAGACGATTGAGGTTGTTGAAGACGAAGAGGCGGATGCTTGCATCCGCCTCTTCTGTGTTTTGGGCAATAAGCCTGCTGCCAGCGCGCAAGGAGTATTGCGCGCTTTCAGATTTCCGCTTGAATCGGCACAACGGAATAAGACAGCATCAGAATCCCATTGGGGAGTGCCTTGCTTTCCGCCAGACGAAGAACACACCGTCCTCCCTCGGCAAGCAGCGGCGTTCCGCTCCCCAGCATCACCGGCATCAGGGCCACCTCGACTGTGTCCACAAGTCCCGCATCGAGCAAGCTGCGAAAGAGTACGCCGCCGCCGAACAGCCAAATGTCCTTGCCCGGCTGCGCCTTCAAGGCCGCCACCTCTTCCGCGATGCCACTGTGCAGAACGGTGATACCGGGGTGCTCTTCGGGCTTGAGAGTGCGCGAGGCAACGATCCAGCGCTGTCCGGTAAACGGCCAAAGAGCCGTCCTGGGTAACGCAACCTCATAGGTGAGTCGGCCCATCACGAAAATGTCGTATTCCGCAAACATTGCGACAAAATCGATCGACGGGTCTTGCACGATCCAGTCAATTGAGCCGTTCGGCCCGGCAATGAACCCGTCCAGGCTGGCCGCCACGCTGTAACGCAAACGTCGCATCGTCGCCCTCCTTTGCGATTACCCCTCCTCCGCCTCCCTCAATTTGGCGATGACGGTGAAGTCTTCCAGCGTGGTCGTGTCGCCCTTGATTTCTCCATGCGTGGCCAGTTCGCGGAGCAGGCGGCGCATGATCTTGCCGGAACGGGTTTTGGGCAGGGCCTCGGTAAAGCGAATATCGTCGGGGCGCGCCAGCGAGCCTATCTCCTTTGAGACCCACTTGCGCAGTTCGTCTTTGAGCGCCTCGCTGGGCTGGTATTCGCTTTCCAGCGTGACAAAGGCGGAGATGGCCTGTCCCTTCAGCTCGTCGGGACGGCCCACGACGGCGGCTTCGGCCACCTTGGGATGGGCCACCAGCGCCGACTCCACTTCCATGGTTCCCAAACGGTGGCCGCTGACGTTGATCACGTCGTCTACCCTGCCCATGAGCCAGTAGTAGCCATCGGCATCGCGGCGTGCGCCGTCGCCGGTGAAGTAGCTGCCGGGAACGTCGGTCCAATAAGTCTGCCGGTAGCGCTCCGGATCGCCATAGACGGTGCGGGCCATCGAAGGCCAGGGCTTGCGAATGACCAGCAGGCCGCCGTGACCGGCAGGCACCGGTTCGCCCTCCTTGTTGACCACCTCGGGCAGAATGCCGAAAAAAGGCCGCGTGGCCGAACCCGGCTTGGCCGACACTGCGCCGGGAATGGGCGCGATGAGGATGGCGCCAGTCTCGGTTTGCCACCAGGTATCGACAATGGGGCAACGGTTGTGGCCGATCTTTTCGCGATACCACATCCAGGCCTCGGGATTGATGGGTTCCCCCACAGTCCCAAGCAGACGCAGCGAGTCCAGCTTGTACTTTTCGACGTGCTGATCGCCCCACTTGATGAAGGAACGGATGGCCGTGGGGGCGGTGTAAAAGATGCTGACCTTGTGGTCGTCAATAAGCTTCCAGAAGCGGGAAAAGTCGGGAAAGTTGGGCGCGCCTTCGTACATGAGCACGGTTGCGCCGTTCTGGAGCGGCCCATAGACGACGTAAGAGTGGCCAGTGACCCAGCCAATGTCCGCCGTGCACCAGTAGACGTCGTCGTCGCGCAGATCGAAGACGTACTTGGTGGTGAGATAGGTTTGCACGGCGTAGCCGCCGGTGGTGTGGACCAGGCCCTTGGGCTTGCCGGTGGTACCGGAGGTATAGAGGATGTAGAGTGGATCCTCGGAATCCATGGGTTCGGCCGGGCACTCGGTTGGCGCGTTGGCCACCAGGTCGTGCCACCACCAGTCGCGGCCGGGGACCATGTGCACCGGGCTGCCGGAACGGCGCAACACCACGACATGCTGGACCGTGGGGCAAACCTCCATGGCTTCATCCACGGTGCGCTTGAGCGGGATCTCGTTGCCGCGACGGTAGCTGGAATCCTGGGTGAGGATGGCGACGCAGGCCGAATCGTTGACGCGGTCGGCGATGGCGTTGGCGGCAAATCCGCCAAAGATGACGGAGTGGATGGCCCCGATGCGCGCGCAGGCCAGCAGGGCGATGGCCAGCTCCGGCGTCATGCCCATGTAAATGGCGACGCGGTCGCCCTTCTTGATGCCCAGTTCCTTGAGAGCATTGGCGAAGCGCTGCACCTCGACATGCAGCTCGGCATAGGTGAGGCGGCGCACTTCGCCCGGCTCACCTTCCCAGATGAGCGCGGTTTTGTTGCGGCGGGGTCCGAGCGCGTGGCGGTCCACGCAGTTGTCGCAGAGGTTGAGCTTGCCGCCCACAAACCACTTGGCCAAGGGCTCATTCCACTCCAGCACCTTGTCCCAGGGCTTGAACCAGTGCAGTTCCTTGGCCGCATCGGCCCAGAAGGTTTCCGGATCGTCGATGGACTGCTTGTAGAGGGCTTCGTACTGGGCCAGGCTCTGGATGTGGGCCTTGGCGCTGAACTCCGGCGGCGGCGGAAAGACACGATTTTCGCGCAGGGTGGAATCGATGTCCTGGTTAGGGACCTGGGAAACGGGCAACGAGCTCATAGACAGTCCTTTGGGGAGAAAGAACCAATGCATTACGCGGCGCGCCGGGGAAAGCGCGTCCGCAGAGACTCCGCGTGGGAGACACTTTACCGAGTTCGACGCACACTCGGCAAGTGACGGAGGAGCTTGTGCTTGGGGCAGGCATGTTTTGGATTGCGGAGACAGCGAGGAGCGGGGTAGATCTGCTTGCTACACGGCCTTCTTTTGCGAGTTGACATACTCCCGCAGCGCTGCGTTGATCCGGCTTTGATAGCGCCGTCCGGTGCCACGGAAAAACGCGATCACGTCCGCATCGAGGCGCAGGGTGATCTGCTGCTTGTTTTCCGCCGGAACCAACTCGGAGACGCGCCGCCAGCCGGTGCTGGGTTGGGGCGGGATGTCGCTGTAGTCGATCTCCTCGTCCGGCATCTCCTGGAGTTCCTTCCACGCCTGCTGCTCTTCAGCCGTCAAGACGGGAGGATTGTCGGGATCAAGCCGATAGGTCACCAGTCCAGTATCTTCGCTGTTCATCTCGATTTGCCCTTCGTGCGGAGATCAAGCGGATCCGCTGCCCGCGCTGCGTATAGAGCACAAACAGAATCGCCTGTTCGACGCGCCCCAGAACGATCCATCGTTCCTCGCCGTAATCGCTGGAAGCGTCTGGGTGCTCCAGCCTGTTGGCATCCTTGAAAGCCTCACACGCCATAAGAAACGGAACCTTATGCTTACGCAGGTTGGCTTGGGCTTTCGCGGGATTCCATTCGAACTCCACGGCATGAGAATACCACAAACGCAGATATAAATGTAACTACATTGGTTCCAGTGCATGCAAAGACGCCCCAGGCCTCAATCCAAGGCCTGGGGCGTCTGCTTCCCACAAATCGACGATCGAACAGCCTACATGGCGTAGCGTTTCTGGTGCCAGACCCAGGCCGTGCGGACGATGTCGTCGAGCTGGGTGTACTTCGGCTTCCAGGCTAGTTCGCGGATGGCCTTGTCGGAGCTGGCAATGAGGAAAGCCGGGTCGCCGGCGCGGCGGGGGCAATTTTCGACCGGGATGGGATGGCCGGTGACGCGGCGGGCCGATTCAATGACCTCGCGGACGCTGAAGCCCTTGCCATTGCCCAGGTTGAAGATGAGGCGGTCGTGGGTATTGAGGGCATCGAGGGCCAGCAGGTGGGCGTCGGCCAGGTCGGAGACGTGGATGTAGTCGCGGATGCAGGTGCCGTCGGGGGTGGGGTAGTCCTCGCCGAAGATCTTGATGGACTGGCGGCGGCCGAGGGCGACGTCGAGCACCAGCGGGATCAGGTGGGACTCAGGCTGATGCGCCTCACCACGGGTGATGCCGCCGGGACCTTCGGGCGCTCCGGCCACATTGAAGTAGCGCAGGGCGGCATAGCGCAGGCCGTGGATGCGATTCAGCCAAGCGAGCATGTGCTCGACCAGGAGCTTGGACTCGCCGTAGGCATTGGTGGGGAGGAGACGCGCATCTTCCTGAATGGGAACCACTTCCGGCTCTCCGTAGACGGCGGCGGTGGAGGAAAAGACGATACGCCGGGGGCCGTGAGCCAGGATGGCTTCCAGAAGGGAAAGCGTGGAGGCGGTGTTGTTGCGGAAGAACAGTTCGGGATGGACCATGGACTCGCCGGCCTCGATGAGGGCGGCAAAGTGGAGGACGCCGTCGAAGGGGGCGCCTTGATTTTTGGCGTCGATGAAAAGGTTTTCAAGCTTCGTCCGGTCGGAGAGCTCTCCCTCGACAAAATCGACCCCCGCTGGCAATAGATCGCGCCGACCGTGGCTCAGGTTGTCATATGCCACGGCCTGATGGCCCTTTTGGACCAGCAGCCCTGCAACCGTACCGCCAATGTACCCCGCACCGCCTGTGACCAAAATCTTCATAAAAAAGACTGTCCTTTCCGGAACTGTTTATTTTAACTTGAGTCTAATACAATAGGTAGGGATGGGTAGCCTAACGTCCGCCTACCCAGATCGCCTAGAGACCGTCGCACAGACGGCATGGCATAGAGTTGATTCTATGCCGTTTTATGGGTTCACAGATTGCGGGTGTTTCTGGCCTTCGGCCCCCCTGGCCTGGCAAGCGACTCCCTTCAGCGAAGCTCTTGAGTGCAAACCTTGGTCGGAAGCTTTGGATGCAATGTGGAGATCTGGAATGTCCGGGGTTTGCGCGGCTGAAAATCTGAATAGCGCCTCAGATCGCCAGTGGCCGTTGGGCCACACGAGCAGGGGCAGCTCTGAGCCTTCCGCAACAGGCACGAGTACGGGCATGACCTTTCCGTTGACCGCAAGCACATTCAGGCCTTACCAATCGGACCTGGCGGCCGGACAGGGCGCCGTGGACAGTGGCATGGCTGAAACGCAGCGCAATCAACTGGAACATGGATTGCGCCCGCTTTCTGCTCGCCGCATAGAACCGCGATTCTCAACCGACGTGGGGCGCGCTTTTGAAGACGCGATGCTGCACCGAGTCGAGGACCGCAGACAAGGACTAAAGAAATGCACATAGATTACACACCGGGACGGATGAACTTCGGCTTGCTTCCTGAGCCGGAGGGGCGGACCAAGTCTTTCATCACGAGCATGGTGCTCAACGGGTTACTGTTGGCGCTTGTGCTGGTGATCGGGATGACGGCCAAGCACGTGATCGAACACCGTGTGGAACAGGCGGTGCTGCTGATTCCCGACACGGTTCCGCCCCCCAAGGTGAAGCTGACGCCTCCGCCGAAGATCAAGATGCCGGAGCCGGTGTTGCCGCAGGTGAAGCTGGACACGCCGAAGATCGTAATGCCCAAGCTGGAGCCGAAGCCGGAAAAGGCGATCCAGATGGAAGCCAAGATTACGCTGCCCACCATCCGGGCGGCCAAGCCAGCGGTGATTTTGGCGCCGCAGCCCAGGGCTGCGCTTTCTGCAGCAGCGATGCCCGCGCAGGCGCCCGGCAACAAGCCTTCCACCGCGCCGGTGCACTTTGGGCAGACCTTTGGCGTGACACCCAACCCCAACGCTACGCGACCTGCCACCGTGGCGGCCATTGGCAACCCGTATGGCGGCATGAGCGGCCCGTCGGTGGCTCCGCATGGCGTGGTGGGCTCAACAGGATTCGGCAATGGAACCAGGTCCGGCTCGAACGCGGGCGTGGTGGGCAGAGTAGCCTCGGCAGGCATTCCGGGGACCACGAGAACCGTAGCCGCGGGCAACACCGGACGAGTGGCCTCGGCCGGCATTCCGGCCATGCAAGCCCAGGCCGCAACACCGCGCATGCAGGCCACACCCATGGCCACCAACCTGGAAGTGCTCTCCAAGCCGACGGTGCAGTACACCAGCGAAGCCAAGCAGTTGAAGGTACAGGGCGATGTGATTCTGCGCGTCACCTTTACCGCCGCCGGACAGGTGGTGGTGCAAGGCATTGTTCACGGACTGGGCCACGGCCTGGACGAAGAGGCCCGGAAGGTGGCGCAGCAGATTCGCTTCCGTCCAGCCACCCGCAACGGACAGTCGGTCGACACGACGACCAACATCACCATCTCGTTTCAGTTGGCGTAGCATCGAACTTGCCCATCGGAACAAACGGCAGTGCTCTGCCTGAAAGTGCTCAAAAGGGCACATGCAGGCAGAGCGCAAGCTGGAAGAATCAGACATTAGGAGCTTGACATGACGTTGCGGAAGATCTCCCTCACCTTCCTGATCCTCGCCCTGGGCACCGCGGGCGCGTACGCCAAGAAGCAGCCCAAGTACGAACAAGCCCATCCGCTGACCGCCGACCAGGCCGCGTTGGTGGAACGGGCCGTGGCCCGAGAGAAGGTGCTGATCAAGAACATTCAGCAGCGCACTCCGCTGGTGGAGACCTACATCCAGAACACCCGGCCCGACGTGAAGCTCTACCAGGTGCCGGTGGAAGACCAGTACATTTTGAGCCGCGTGGACTTCGGCAAGAGCTTTGTGGACAAGACCTACGAGCCGCGGTCGGCCGCCAAGCATGGCTTCTTCAAGGGCTCGTTTGCGGCCATCTCCGGGTTGACCAAGGCGCTGGGCCTGGAGCGGTTTACCTACTCGCCCAACGGCTTCATGCAGATGATGTTCCTCGATCCGACCGGGTTCGATCAGCAGCACTACGTGTTCAGCTTTGTGCGGCGCGAGTTCCTCGGCTCAGTGCGGACCTGGGTGTACGACGTGCATCCCAAGGTCGCGGGCATGGGCCGCTTTTACGGGCGCATCTGGGTGGAAGATGTGGACGGCAACGTGGTGCGCTTCAACGGCACCTACACCGGACCGAGTTCGGAAGAGTCCTCGAAGTACTACTTCCACTTCGACAGTTGGAGGATGAACGTGCAGCCGGACGTCTGGCTGCCGGTGGCTGTGTACGTAGAAGAGACGACGCGCATCGAGGGCGAGAAGACGGTGGGCCTGAAGGCGCAGACGCACTTCTGGGGCTACTCTCTGAAACTGCCTACGCGGGACAGCGAGAACGTCAGCGTGAAGGTGGACGACGCGGTGGACAAGAGCGACGACTCGCAGGATGTGGGTCCGCTGCAGGCCACGCGCGCCTGGATTACGCAGGCCGAGAACAACGTGATCGACCGCCTGGTGGAAGCCGGGCTGGTGGCTCCGTTGAACCCCGGCGGCTATGAGAACAAGGTGCTGGACCAGATCGTGATCAACCTGGTGGTGCCCAACAACCTGGCGTTCACCGACCAGATCCACACGCGGATTTTGCTGTCGACCACGGTGGAAACGACCACGGTGGGCAACACGATTCTGATCAGCAAGGGCCTGATCGATTCGCTGCCCAACGAGGAGGCGATTGCCTCGGTGGTTGCCATGGAATTGGCGCACATCGCCATGGGCCATCACATCGACACGCGCTACGCCTTCAACGACCGGCTGCTGTTCCCCGACGAATCGACCTTCCAGCGCATCGACATGTACCACACGGACCACGACAACGCCGATGCTGCCAAGGAAGCGATGAAGTATCTGCAGAACTCGATGTACAAGGACAAGCTGCCGACGGCGGGGCTCTACTATGCGCAGTTGGTGGATCGGGAAAAGGTGCTGAAGAATCTGAACACGCCGAAGCTGGGCGATTCTCTACTGAAGGCCGACGGCACGCCGTGGATGGCCGATTTGCAGAGGATGGCGCCCAAGCTGAACTGGGACGACCTGACCCAGACGGCCGCCTTGCCCTTGGGAAGCTGGATCAAGACCGACCCCTGGGACGACAAGGTGCACATGCTGAACGCGAAGCGCTATGCGCCGATGAACGCGCGGGACAAGATGCCGCTGGAAGTGACACCCATCTTCTACAAGCTGCAGCGCTACGAAGCAGCCAAGGTGGAACCGGTGGCGGCGCCCGCTGGCGCCACGCCTACGGGACAGCCCGCCGCGCAGCCTGATGCGGCGCCGACAGCGACCCAGGACTCCGGCCAGCCGCTGCCCTTGCCTGCGCAGCAACCCGCTGCGGGCAATGATGCGCAGCAGGTCACCGGGACCTCGCAGCCACCTCCCCAATAGGGACCTTCCGACGGCCACAGAGAGCGCGCTCACCGCGCTCCCGTGGCCGCCGTGCCGGGCCGTTTTTGACCACTGCTTTGCCGATGTTGAGACTTCAAGGATAGGACGTACGCTGTGCCCATGAGAAGATCTTTGCTCGTTTTGTTTTGCATCTTGCTCGCTGCGGGAAGCTTAACTGCCCGCGGACAAGTGGTTCCCTCCGCGACCAGACAGCGGCTTTCCGTTACGGCTGGGGGCATGGGCTCCATTTTTCAGCCCGACTTCAAAGGCAATTGGACGCCAACGAACAATCAATGGATCCCTACGGCTGAAGCCAGCGACTGGGCGCTGATCGGCATAGGAGCCTATGTGGACGTCAAGTTCTCCCGCTGGCTCCAGTTTGAGGGGGAGGCCCGCTTCTCGCGCTTCAATCAATACCAGAATATCCACCAGGACAACTACCTCGTCGGCCCCCGGATCCCTATCCACCGCTACGGGCGCTTTACTCCGTATGCCAAGGCGCTGGTCGGCATTACCAGCATGGATATGGGCCCGAATCCTAACGATGCGGGGCCCGACCCGACAGGCAGATTCCTCACCATTGCCTACGGCGGCGGCGTGGACATGAAGCTCACCAAGAGGTTCACTCTGCGGCCCGTCGATGTCGAGTACCAGCAGGTGCCCAGTTGGTTTGGCAGCTCGGTCTCGCCCTATGGCGCCAGCGTGGGCATCGGCTACAAGATCTTCTGAGGCTGGACCCATTGACGCAGGGGCGGGGGTTCTGCGAAACTCCCGCGCATGCGATACACAGGGAAAGTGGAATATGCCCAAGCGCGCAAGATGCGCGAGAGCAACACGCGCCTCTACCGGCTGGCGCACTGGCCTATTTGGATTTGGGTGTTTTTTCTGGCGCCGGGACCTCTGACCTTCACGCTGTTTGCGCATGGATTCACCCGAGGCAATTTGCTGTGGCTGGCTCTGGTGCTGACTGGGACGGGTGTGGCTGGCCTGCGCGGACGCTTGCCAGGCGTGGAACCGGGTCCCTATATCCTGCGTTTTGACGAAGACAAGCCCAACCCCCTTTACCGGCGGGTGTGCTACACGTTCGCCTGGAATGCCGTGCTGAGTTTTGGGCTGTTGAATCTGAGCGGTCTGGCGATCGCGGCGGTGACCGGCGTGTGGACCATGAAGCAGATTTACCACGACGCCTACCTGCCGCTGTGCGGCGGGATTCTGCTGCTGGGCGCCGCGGGCCTGTTGCCGCGCGTGGGTCCCTCCACCAAGGGCGAAGGCACGGAGCGGCGCTACTTCTACGGCTCGGTTTGGGCGGTCACCGTGGCGCAGACCCTGCTGCTGGTGCTGTGGAAGACGATGCCCGCGGCACTTTCTCTGACGCGCGCCGGCAATCTGCTGAAGCTCGGCGTTTTTACGGGCGCCCTGCTGCTGATGGGCCTGGCGGCCTATCGCGGACTGCTGCCGCGGACGCGTCCCATTCTGCCGGGAGAGCACGTTGTGGCGGACTGAGTTGTTCTGTGAAGATGCCCTGAAGCCCGCCGCCTTCTGTATCCCTACGCCCGTCGATTGGCCCGAATCAAAGAGCAGCAAAAAGGCCACTCCTTGCGGAGTGGCCCTTTTGCGTTGAAGCAATGTTGAACGGGGTTATGCCGGCGAAGGCGAACCCTCGGGGTAGTTGGGACCGCCACGGGGTTCTTCCGGCTTGAGCACATGCAGCGCGTCGCCGTTGCCCTTGTCGCTGGGCGAGGCCAGGATGGAGCGGAGCGGGGGCAGTTCCTGGCCCTCGATCAGCATCCTTACCTCTTCGGCGTCGATGGTTTCGCGCTCCAGAAGGGCCGCGGCAATGCGATGCATCGGGTCCTGGTTGGCTTCGATGATGGTGTGCGCCGATTGATAGGCTTCGTCAATCAGGCGGCGAACCTCAAGATCGATTTGCCGGGCGGTCTCTTCGCTGAAGTCGCGATGCTGTGAAATCTCGCGGCCGAGGAAGATCTGCTCCTCCTTCTTGCCGAAGGTGAGCGGACCGAGGCGGCTCATGCCGTACTCGCAGACCATGCGCCGGGCCAGATCGGTGGCCACTTCAATATCGCTGCCAGCGCCGGTCGACATCTGGTCGAGGAAGACTTCCTCTGCCACACGCCCACCGTAAGCCGTAGCCAAGCGGGTTTCCAGATAGCCGAGCGTGTAGTTGTGGCGGTCGTCGGGCAGATAGATGGTGACGCCCAGGGCCATGCCGCGAGGGATGATGGTGACCTTGTGAATAGGGTCAGAGTTCCCACGCATGTAGGACACCAGTGCGTGCCCTGCCTCGTGATAGGCGGTGACCCGCTTCTCCTCGTCGGTCAGGAGCATGGACTTGCGCTCGGCACCCATGAGGACCTTGTCTTTGGCCAGCTCAAAGTCGTACATGGTGACCTGCTTGCGGTTCATGCGCGCGGCGCTCAGGGCAGCCTCATTGACCATGTTGGCCAAGTCGGCGCCGCTGAAGCCCGGTGTTCCACGAGCCAGGACGTTGAGATTGGTGTCGTCGGAGACGGGAACCTTCTTGACGTGGACGCGGAGAATTTCTTCGCGGCCGCGCACATCGGGCAGGCCCACCACGACGCGGCGATCGAAACGGCCGGGACGCAGCAAAGCCGGGTCCAGCACGTCGGGCCGGTTGGTGGCAGCCACCAGGATCACGCCGTCGTTGGACTCAAAGCCGTCCATTTCGACCAGCAACTGATTGAGGGTCTGCTCGCGCTCGTCGTGTCCGCCGCCCAGGCCCGCGCCACGATGGCGGCCCACGGCGTCGATTTCGTCGATGAAGATGATGCAGGGAGCGTTCTTTTTGCCCTGCTCGAACAGGTCGCGGACGCGGCTTGCGCCGACGCCGACGAACATCTCAACGAAGTCCGAACCGGAGATGGAGAAGAACGGGACGTTGGCCTCGCCGGCCACGGCACGGGCCAGCAGGGTTTTGCCGGTTCCCGGAGGGCCCACCAGCAGCACGCCCTTGGGAATGCGTCCACCGAGCTTTTGGAACTTCTGCGGCTCGCGCAGGTACTCGATGATCTCCTTCAGCTCTTCCTTGGCCTCGTCCACGCCGGCCACGTCCTTGAAGGTGATCTTCTTCTGCTGCATGGAGAGCAGGCGCGCGCGGCTCTTGCCGAACGACATGGCCTTGTTGCCGCCCGACTGCATTTGCCGCAGCATGAAGAACCAGATGGCGCCGAGCAGGACGAACGGGCCGATGTTGAACAGCAAGGGAAGCAGAATGCTGTTCTGCGGCTCCTTGATGGAGAAGTTGACCTTGGAGGCCAGCAGGGCCTTCTCAAGATCCTGATAGTTGGTCGGAACCGTGGTGTGGAATTGATCCTTGGGCGTGGCCTTCAAGTGGCCGTGCAGTTCGTTGCCCTGAATGGCCGCATCCTGCACCGCTCCCGACTGGACCTTGTCGAACAGGTCGGAGTAGGGGATCTCGGTATCCTTGCCCATGCTTGTGCCTCTCTGCACCACGCCCCAAAGCAGCATGAGGCAGATGAGGATGAAGACCCAGAACATGATCGTTTTAACGGTCGAATTCACCAGGATTCCTCTTTTCCCGGCGGGGGGAGAAGCCGCTCAAAGGGCCTCCAACACCGCCTACTTCATCCTTTAGACGCTTCGGTGGACTCTGAAGTTCCAGAAAGTACACAAAGCCTTGGCGAAAGACAGGGGTGCCCTTCCGCCTGGATGAGCAGTAGCCTCGATTGTACTCCCAAGCCAGGAAAAACCCATGGAAATCCAGGCCGATTCCCGGTCCGATACGGCTCTCCATTCGGCCTGAATGGGCCGCTCCAGCCGGGGAGGGCTAGTGGGCGTCCGCAGCCAGGGAAACCGCCTCGATTTCGATGCCCGGCTTGGGCTCCAATTCCGCGCCCTTCATCCAGACCAGGCGGCCGTCCAACTCGAGCACCGGCCACAGCCTACGGGCAGTTCCAGTAACCTTCAGGCGCTCCAGGACTTCCTTGACTTTGCGCGGTCCGCCGGAGTGGCGCAGGCAGACCCGGTCGCCCGGCTTCCAGTTGCGCAAACAAGCAGACTGGGGGGCCGAAGCGGGAGCGGAACACTTGATGCGGAGGTGAAGGCCGAAGGCTGGAGCCTGCACTTCGCCGGGAATGGGAACCAGGTACTCGGGAACCGGCTCGGCTGCGCCTTCGGAGGATTCAGGCCCCGCGGCCAGACGCAGCTCGCGATGGGTGCGCTCGGCGCGCAGGCCTTCCAACTCGCATTTTTGGCCGGCCCGGCCATCGAGCGCCAGGGCGCGCAATGTCTCCGTCGCGGCAAAATCGGGCGCGGCGCCCAGTTCGCCGGCAGCATGACGAAGCAGACGGCGTTGCAGGGCCGGAGCCAGCGCGGCGAGGCGGGTGATGTCGAGCGCCAAGCCTGCCGCGGCAGCCCGGCCGCCGCCGCGCACCGGGAGGCCCGGCAGAATCAATTGTGGGGCCAACCGGGCGATTTCGGCCTGCCACCAGGCTTCTTCGTCTCGAGCCAGCGCGGCCATCTGCGCCAAGTGCTCGCGCATCTGCGGGTTCCAGGTTTCAAGAAGCGGAAGAAGCTCGTGGCGGATGCGGTTGCGGGTAAAGGTGAGGTGACGGTTGGAGGAGTCCTCGCGCCAGCTTTGACCGAGCGCATGCAAGAAGGCTTCCACCTGGGTTCGCGTGGCCCCGAGGAGCGGGCGCAGGATGGGTCCCTCGGGAAACTCGACCACCGGGTGGATGCCGGAGAGGCCTTCGGTCCAGGCTCCGCGAAGGAACTTGGCCAGCACGGTCTCGGCCTGGTCGTCGCGGGTGTGGGCCGTGGCGATGGCATCCACTTCGCCCGAAGAGAGCAGTTGCCGGAACCAGCCGTAGCGCACGCGGCGTGCCGCTTCCTCAATGGACTCGGCGGACTTGCCGGCGGCGCTGTCGGCCTGGGCCGCGGCGGCGATGTCGACCCGGGCCTCGTGGAAGGGCAGGTTCAGTTCCGCAGCCAGACTGCGGGCAAAGGCCAGATCGGCGTCGGCCTCTGCGCCGCGCAGGCCGTGGTGCAGGTGGGCAGCATGAAGCACCAGGCCCAGTTCCCCGCTGCGCTGGGCCAGGGCGCGCAGGAGGGCCACAGAGTCTGCACCGCCGGAGAGGCCCACGGCCAGCCGCAGACCGGGCTTGAACAGTGCCGTGTCGATTGGGAGACTGGAAGACGGAAGCGGGAGGGGCGGCGTTCGGCGCATTCCAGAATGATAAGGTTCCATGGCCGCCTCTTGCCGGGGAAGGTCGCCTCGACGCCATCCCCAGGCGGGGCCCTCCCGATGTATACTCCAGCCGGTATGCAAGTATTTGCGATTCTTCCAGCGGCGGGACTGGGTACCCGGATGGCCGGCCCCCAGCCCAAGCAGTTTCTTTCGCTCAACGGACTCCCCATCCTGATTCACTCTCTGCGCGCTTTTGCGGCGGTGAAGCGGGTGACGGCGATCTATGTGGCGGTGCGCAAGTCCGAAATGGAGCGCGTGCAGGCGCAGGTTACCGAGTACGCGGCCGAGTACGGCTTTGCCGGCCGGGTGCAGGTGGTGGAAGGCGGCGACAACCGCCAGCAGTCCGTGGCCAATGCGCTGGCTGTGGTGCCCGCCGAACAAGACGACATTGTGCTGGTACACGACGCAGTGCGCCCGCTGATTGACGCGGCCACCATCGACCGCACCATCGATGCGGTGCTGGAGCACGGCGCGGCGATTGTGGGGCTGCCGGCGGTGGACACCATCAAGCAGGTGGAGCGGACCGCGCATGGCGCCCTGATTACCTCGACCATTCCGCGCGAGTTCGTAGTGCTGGCGCAGACGCCGCAGGGCTTCCGCTACGGCCTGCTGCAGCGTGCCTTTGCCGAGGCCACGGCGGACGGCTTTGTGGGCACCGACGAAGCCTCGGTGGTGGAGCGCGCCGGGCAGCCGGTGGCCGTAGTCCACGGTTCTCAGGTTAATCTGAAGATTACCCAGCCGGGCGACCTGGAGTTGGCCGAGTTTTACCTGCGCCAGCGCGCGCGCTAGCAAGAAGGTACGGAAGAGAAAGAGGAGTGTACGATGGACGCCAATCAACTCAAGGATCTCGTGCAGCGGTACGAAACGAGCAAAGGGTACATCGAAAACGAGGAAGCCGCAAAGATGGGCCTCGTTGTCCCTTTCATACGATTGCTTGGGTATGACCCGAACTCGCCTAAAGAGGTCCGCCCAGAATACGCTGCCCCCTTCGTTCAAGGCGATGGGAAGAAACAGCCCGACCGGATGGACTACGCGATTTTCGATGTTACAGGCGCAAAGCCATTAATAGTATTTGAAACCAAGCCCTTGGGGACTGACCTCGCCGTTAAGTCCAACCAGTTAGCCCGATATATCGCCCAAATGCCTGAACTCCATTTTGGGGTAATCACGGACGGATGCCACTACCACTTCTTCGGTGATCTCGAAAACCAGAACGTAATGGACAAAGAACCGTTCTTCACATTTGCGCTCGATGATCCTAAAACCGACTGGGCTAAAGTCGCCACTTTTCTTACCAAATTCAGCCGCGAGTGGTTCAACGCTGGGACGCTCATCACGGAAGCCGAAAACGCCAGATACAGACAAGCAATGATAGAGAAACTCGCGCGGGTATTGAAGGCTCCCGGCGAAGACGAGTCATTCATGCAGTGGCTGACTGCTGACATTTACAAGGGAAAGCGAACTGCAGCCGTGATGACCAGACTCGGAGAGGTTGCACGTGATTCTATCGAACCGACACTACTCAGGGTAATGAGCAACGACTTCATTGAGAGGCTGCGAGAAGGGTTACAGCGCACTCTCGATAATGATAAGGATAAGACAGTAGGCTCAAGCCTCCCGCGAGAGATCATTGCCTCCAAAGCTGATGAAAAGCCAAATGTGGAACCAGCACCACCCGAATCGTCGATCGTGACAACTGACGAAGAGCTCGAGTTCTTTCGGATTGTCCGCGAAATTTGTGTTAAATCTGGTGTTGCAGCGGAAACGATTCTAAGCAAAGACACCGTCAACTACTTCAACGTCTCGTACAGCAAGCCGACTTTCTGGTTTGTACGATTCTTCGGAGACACAAGACGAAAGAACATAACCACTTTGGTTCCTCTAGATGAAGCCACCAAACTCGCGAAAGACTTTGAAATAGAGCAGTCCCCTGAAGCGTTTGGACTTTCGCGCATCTACATCAACGATGTGGCTCAAACATGGGACCTCAAGCTTTTACTCGTCCGAAGTCTTGAAATACTTCAAACACAAAAGAATGGGTCTGAATTAGCTAGTGCGGTTAAGTAACGTCAAAATCTGCAATTGCATTAGGAAAGACAGCCCATGGATACACGCATCGGATTTGGCTATGATTCGCACGTCTTCAAACCGGGCGTGCCGCTGCGCATTGGCGGACTGACGCTGGACCACCCGGAGGGCCTGGCCGGGCACTCCGACGGCGACGTGCTGCTGCACGCCATTACCGACGCCCTGCTGGGCGCGGTGGCCGCCGGCGATATTGGCAGCTTCTTCCCTCCCGGCGACCCGCGCTGGAAGGACGCCGACTCGGCCATCTTCCTGAACCTGGCCCAGGAGGAGCTGCAACACGCCGGCTACCGCATCGTGAACCTGGATACGACGCTGATTCTGGCCGCTCCCAAGATCGGCCCCCTTTCCGAGGAGATGCGCGCCCGCGTCGCCGACCTGCTGAACGTGGACATTGACCAGGTGAGCATCAAGGCCAAGACGCCCGAGGGTCTGAACCTGGACCACGTGGCGCAGTGCCACGCCATCGCGCTGGTGGAACGCGTTCCCGAGTCGGACGAGTTGAAGAGCATGAGCGCGGTGATCGAAAGCCAGCGCCAGCTTGAAGACGTGGTGGAAGACCTGCTCAGCTCGGTCCATGGCGTGCCCAAAAAGCGCGGCGCGCCGGTGTACGACACCGAGGACATCACGTAAGAAAGCAGCGGCGGCTGCTCAAGAAGACGCCGCCTGCCTTCGACATTCTGCATTTCACTTTTGCTTCTGAATCCCCGGGCAGCGCGATGGTCTCGATCGCGCTGCCCGTGCGGGATTGCTGCGGCATCCCGTAAACTATGGAAATCAATCGCAGAATGCGGGAAGGTTGATCCATGGACAGGAAGCTGTGGGATCCCTGGCGCCGATTCAAATCGGACATTGCCTTGAAGGTGAGCGGCGCGCCCTCCCACGAATCGTATTCGTGGGGCCCGAAGCGCAGTTGGACCGCATGGTCGCTCTACCACTTCATCTTTCTGCTTCGCCTGCTTTCGCCCTTGCAGTGGTGGAAGTTCTACAAGCGGATCTCGTACCGACCGGTTCTTCATTCCACGCTGGACGCCAAAGTCCGGCCCGATTTTCACGCGGCCGACAGCGAGCGCTATCTGCAACTGGTACTGATAGGGGCCGGCCTTGCCTGCTTTCTGCGCCGCAAGCTTTATCTTGCAACCGCCGCGCTGTTTCCTCATTCCGTTGTGCCTGTCTGCTGGATCGGCTGGCTGATTCTTCTTGTTTTCCTGGTCGAATCGATCCAGTGGACGTTTTACTACGCGCTGTTTCGTCCGCTGATGGAGAGGGCCAAGCTCAACCTCTACGACGAGGCAGAGTATCTGATCATGTTTCCGGTCGTGATTCTGACCCAGCTTCTGCTGCTGGCCACTCTTTGGGACAAAGGGTTGGAACAGACGGCCCTGCTGATGCTGAACGTGAGCGATCCCTCCGCGGGCACGGCGGCAGCGGCGGTTTCCGCGTTCCCGATGAGCCTGCGGGCGCAGTCGCTCTTTGCCGCGCTGCTGGGACAGAGTTACATTGTGATCGTGATTGCCAGCTTGATCCGGGTGGTGCCGACGCTGCATGTGCGCAAGCGCCCGAACATCACGGTGATCGGATATGGCGACGTGGCGCGCATACGGATTTTGCCTGCCCTGCTGGCCGTTTACCATCCGCGGCAACTGGCCGTCGCCTCAGACTACTTGTCTGCCCACGAGCAGGATGAGCTGCGCGAGATGCACATTGACTGCGTTTTTTCGGCGTGCAACAGCAAGCGGGAACGCGACTCCGGCAAGGTGGACGTGATCAGCAAGATTGTGGAGTGGGCCGATGCGCACTCCAAATTCGCCATCGTCGCCGTGCCCACGCCCGTCCATCTGGATTACGTGCTGCGGCTGGCGGATCGCGGCATCCGGCTGGCCCTGGAAAAGCCGATTGTCGGTACACAGGCCGAACTGGATCTGCTCAAGAGCCGATCCAGCGGGCAGTTGTTTGCCGACATTTTTGTCCTCAGCTATTACTGGCTGGAGAAGGGCCTTTCGCTGAACTACCTGCTGACCCTGAACCCGCGCTACCGGCCGCTGCTGGACTGCGATCCGGAGATGTCGATGCAGGAGATTGCGCAGGCGGTCGGCCAATTGGGAGAGCTGAAGGATCTGACCGTCGAGTTTCTCGAAGGGAGCGAATCGCGGCAGCGCTACTGGTCGGAACTGCTGGCCAACGGCGGCATGGTGATGGAGACGCTGGTTCATCCCATGACGTTTGTGGTGAACTTTGCGCGGTTTGCCAAAGCCTACCCGGCAGAAAAAGGCTTGTGGAGTGGAACGCCCTCGGTGCAATGGAACCGCAACCAGGGGCGCGCCGCCGATATTCTGACCTTGAAGCACAAGCAGATTGGCCCCACCAGCGCTGAAATCCATGGCTCGCTGGCGAATGGAGCCACGGTGAACCTGCGCTGCGGAAAGTACATTATTGGCAAGGGGCAGGAATCCCGTTTTCTGATTGCCAGCTTCGAGCGCGGGTGGATCACCTGCGACCTTTCCAAAAAGAAGACGCGCGTCCTGCTGCGGCGGGAAGCAGCCACTGAAACGGTTCTGACCATTTCGAATCTGACTCTTCTGAAGTCGCAGACGATGCGCAGGAGCCAGACGGAAAAGCATCTCAAGTACCAGCACCAGATCGACCTGATGAACTCCTTTTTTGCCGATGGGTGGGGTGGCCTGCGCTTTGACGACTACCCTTCCCAGCTTGATGTACTGCAGGAACTGACGAATCTTTCGCTCACCATACCGGCCGAGGAGAGCATTGAGCCCGATGAGGCCGCTCAATATTCTCCCTGGCTCAAAGAAGCCTGGATGGCAGACCCATCCGGCTTCCAACCGGCCTTGTGCCATCGCTAAAAGGTAGGGTTCCTCTTTGCATTTCAAAATTCATTTCAAGTCAGCAGGACGTCTTTCCTGCGCTTCAGCCGTTCTGTATCTGTTGAGCATCCACGCGGCCGGCGCCGCCCAAACTTCCGCCCCGGACTGGCGCACCCCGGCCGAGATCAGCGATTACCGCACGACGCCGGACTACGCGGAGACCGTGGCTTATCTAGACCGCATTGCCCAAGCCGCGCCCGGCCAGGTGAAGATTGAGAACTTCGGCAAGAGCGGCGAAGGGCGCGACCTGAAGATCGTGATTGCGTCGAAAGACGGGGTCTTCGATCCGGCAGCCATCCACGCCTCGGGCCGCGCAATTCTGCTGGTGCAGAACTCGATTCACGCGGGCGAGATGGACGGCAAGGATGCGTGCCTGGCCCTGCTGCGCGACATCGTGATCAACAAGACCAAAGCGGGGCTTCTGGACCACGTGGTGTTTGTCTTCATCCCGGTCTACAACCTGGACGGCCACGAACGGCGCTCGGCCTATACCCGCATCAACCAGAATGGGCCGGAAGTGGCCGGCTGGCGCGCCAATGGCAGCAACCTGAACCTGAACCGCGACTACATGAAGGCCGACGCGCCCGAGACGCGCGCCTTCCTGAAGATGTTTCACCGCTGGCTGCCGGATTTCTTTGTGGACGACCACGTGACCGACGGCATGGACTACCAGTACGACGTGACTTTCCAGGCCGACGACACGCCCGATGTGGCCCCGGCCACGGCCCGCTGGCTGCATGAGACCGTGACGCCGGAGCTGGCAGCAAAAGTGAATGCAGCGGGGCACGTGGCGTTTCCGACGCTGATCAACCTCAACGACGAAACCGACCCCGCCAAGGGCCTTGCCTACAACGCCAACGAGCCGCGCTTCTCCACCGGGCAGATGATCCTGGAAAACCGGCCCGGCCTGCTGGTGGAGCTGCACATGCTGAAGGACTTCAAGACCCGCGCGACGGGAGATTTTGAAATTCTGCGGGCGCTGCTGGAGGTGATGAACCGCGACACGGCCAAGCTGATCGGCTTGAACCACGAGGCCGACGCCGCAGCCGCCAAGCTGGGCGCGCATCCGTTCAGCAACGGGCGGTTCCCGCTGGACATTGGCTGGGACGGCGAAACCTCCCCGGTGGTCTTCCACGGCTACCAGTACACGCGCGCGTTGAGCGAAGTTTCCGGCACGATGTGGGTGAACTACCGGCACGAGCCGTGGAACGTGACGCTGCCCCTGGCTACCGGCACCAAGGTGACCGCCTCGGCCACGCTGCCGGCCGGCTACATTGTGCCGACGCAATGGACGCACGTAATCGAGGTGCTGGCCGCGCACGACGTGGAACTGCGCCGCACGACCGCGCCCTGGACGGGCAAGGTGGAGCGCTACCGCTGCTCCGGGATGCAGTGGAAGGACGCGCCCTTCGAGGGACGGCACCCCCTGTTTGGCGGCGAGGGCGGAGGCGCGCAACCCGGCCGCTTTGGGCAATGCACGCTGACCGCGGAGACCATGACCTTTCCGGCCGGATCGGTAGTCGCAGCGCTGAACCAGCGGCTCTCCAAGGTGGCCATTCACTGGCTGGAGCCCGAAGCGCCCGACTCCGCTGTGCGCTGGGGATTCTTCGATTCGATTTTTGAGCAGAAGGAGTATGGCGAGGGCTACGTGCTGGAGAAACTGGCGCGGGAAAACATGGCCAAAGACCCGGCCCTGAAGGCCGAGTTCGAGCACCGCATCCAGAACGACCCGCGCTTTGCGGCCAGCCCACGGGCGCGCCTCGAGTTCTTCTACGAGCGCTCGCCGTGGTACTTGGAAAACCGCATCGGCGAATACCCGGTGGGGCGGCTACTGTCGTTGGACGGGCTGCCGCTGGAGTAGAGGCTTGTACGCCCGGTGCGGCTCAACCCCCAGGGTTGAGCCGGATCGCGGCCGGTTCGCACTCCGAAACGACGGGAGAGGGGGAAATGCTAGCATCGTGAGTGGAAAGAAACTCACATCATGCCTGAATTGCCCCCCTCCGCTCAAAGCACTCCCCGCGTTCGATTTGCGCCTTCGCCCACCGGCTATCTGCACGTCGGCAGCGCGCGCACCTTCATCTTCAATTGGCTCTTTGCCCGCCACAATCACGGCACCATGGTGCTGCGGCTGGACGACACCGATGTGGAGCGCAACAGCGAGGCCAGCGTCCAGTCGATCTTTGCAGGACTGCGCTGGCTGGGCCTCGACTGGGACGAAGAGTACAAGCAATCCGAACGCCTTGCGCTGCACCGCCAGAAGGCCGAAGGACTTTTCGCCAACGGGCTGGCGTATCGCGACTTTACCCCGGCCCACGCGGGAACGGACGAGCCGTCGTCCGCGCAGGGCGCCTGGCTGTTCAATCCCGGCATGCGGGAACTATCCAGTGAAGAGAGCGACCGCCGCGCCGCCGCGGGCGAGCCATTCGCGCTGCGCTATCGCGTGCCGCGCGGCGAGGACCGGACGCTGCGCTTTGTGGATTGTGTGTACGGTGAGCAGTCCAAGCTGGTGGACGAGGTGGAAGACTTCGCGCTGCTGCGCTCGGACGGCATGCCGACCTACCATTTGGCCTCGTGCGTGGACGATGCCGATCTGCACATCAGCCACATCATTCGCGGCCAGGACCATCTGACCAACACCTTCAAGCACCTGCTGATCTTCGAGGGGCTGGGCGTGGAGCCGCCGCAGTTCGCGCACCTTCCGCTGCTGGTGGCTCCCGATGGCGCGAAGCTCTCGAAGCGCAAGCACGGGCCCGTGGTGAGCGTGACCACGTACCGCGATGCCGGATTCCTGCCCCAGGCCTTCGTCAACTTCCTGTGCCTGCTGGGCTGGTCTCCCAAGAACGACCGCGAGTTTCTGACCTACGCCGAGCTGACCGCCGCGTTCACGCTGGAGGGCGTCAACCGCGCCAATGCCGTGGTGAACTTTACGGAAGAAGACCCGTTCGATCCCAAGGCCCTGTGGCTCAACGCCGAGCATTTGCGCGCCCTGACGGTGGACGAGCTCAGCCCCCAACTCGAGCACTTCTTCGAACAGGCCGGGCTCAAGGCCTCGCCGGAGAAGATGCTCACCGTCACGCCGCTGATTCGCGAGCGCATCAAGCTGCTGGGAGAGGCTGTGTCGGTTGCCGACTTTTTCTTTGTGAAAGAACTGGCTCCGTACGACCCAGCGGAGTTGATTCCGCAGAAGGGCGATGCGGCGCTGGCCCGGCGCGTGCTGCAACACGCGCAGCAGGTGCTGGCGACCAGCTCTTTCGACACCGTTTCGCTGGAGCAGACACTGCGTGCGGCAGCTTCGGACCTTGGGCTGAAAGCGGGACCGATGTTCCAGCCCATTCGGGTTGCCGTTTGCGGACGCAAAAACGCGCCGCCGCTGTTTGAAACCATGGCTGTGCTGGGCCGCGAGCTTTGCCTCGCTCGCATCCAACAAGCCATAGCCAAGCTGGAATCGCTCGTTTGAGCGCAAACCAAACGGGTACAAGATCGGCATGAAGAATCCGAGAGAAGTGAGAAGAATGACGACATCACTGGTGTCCGGTTAGATGTCGAATAAATTCAACTGATTAGCGAAGGCTTGTTGGTCGGGACTGTAGAGATTTGGCTGAAGGGCGCAAGAAATCTCGGTTTTCTCGAAGATCGATACCGACAGAA